>ERZ747221.248-NODE-248-length-65618-cov-4.595688_pt1 | contig 65618 bp, 49 predicted proteins | sample MGYA00374949_ERZ747221 | MGnify/ENA primary metagenome ERZ747221 (study PRJEB28779, sample SAMN05720172) | bioreactor metagenome | isolation source: Anaerobic biogas reactor | place: USA:Washington, USA | collected 2015-08-08 ... | reverse complement strand
CAGGTATGCCTCTTCCAGGCATTCCTTCAGCGGGACCATGTTGCGCATGGCCGGGATGCCGCCCATGATCGCACAATCGCCGACCGAGATAAGAATGTCGCAGTGCTCGCGGAAATCCTTCAGCACGCGGACGTTCTCCTCGTTGCAGCAGCCGCCCTCAATCAGGCCCACCGCGCAGCGGCCGGTGAATTCCTTGATGTCGTCGACCGGCGACTTATCGAAATCGACCAACTCGACCAGCTTTAGTATGCGGTCGTCGATGTCGAGCAGCGACATGTGACAGCCGAAGCAGCCGGCCAGCGATGTAGTGGCAACTTTGGGTTTCGCCATGGCTTTTACCTCTTGCTCTCGGCAGATTGCCCGTTTTCGATCTCGGACCCGATCGGCTTATGGTCGTAGGGCCGCTGGCCCACCGGCACGTTGTAGCCGACGCGCTTCTTGAGAATCGCGCCGACCGGGCACATCTCGACCGCCTTGTCCGTGACGCTGGCGTCCGTGTCGGACAGCCGCGCCTCGGCGTTTACCGCGACGCGACGCCGCTCGCCGCGCTCCACGAACTGGAAGACGTTCTTGCCGTCCAGGTCGCGTGAAGCCCGCACGCAGCGCCCGCACAGCACGCAGCGGTTGCGATCGATGAATACGTCCTTGTGGGAAGCGTCCACGTCGCGCTTTGGCCACATGTATGGGTACTTGGGGGCGGTGATGCCGTAGCGATACGCCAGGGCCTGCAACTCACACTTGCCGCTCTTCTCGCAGAACATGCAGAAGTGGTTGCCCTCGACGAACAGCATCTCGATCAGGTTCTTGCGATAGCGGCGAACCTTCTCGCAGTCGTTCTCGACCACCATGCCCGCGGCCGCCGGCTGAGTGCAAGCCGCCTGGGGTCGGCCGTTCACCAGCACGGTGCAGATGCGGCAACTGCCGAAGGGCGCCAGGTCCCTCTGATGGCACAATCGCGGGATATAAATCTTCGCCTTTTCAGCGGCTTCGAGGATGGTCTGCCCGGGGGCGGCCTTGACCTCGATGCCATCAATGGTGAAGGTGACTTCCTGACTCATATAAGTTCCCTTCTTTACGTTTCCACGTGGACGGATTTGCGACCCACGATCGCCTCGGCCGCACTGACCGCCGCCTGCAAATCAAACTCGGGCCGCAACCCAACCGGCCGCTCCTTCACCAAAGCCTCATACAGCGGGCGGAAATTCTTCAACGTCGTCAGCACCGGGTTCGGAGAGGTCTGGCCCAATCCGCAACGGCTGGTGGCCTTGATCGTCTCGCCCAGTTCCTCCAGGTAGGGCAGGTCGGTCGGCTCGCCTTTGCCGGCGATAATCCGGTCGAGCCGCTCCTTCAGCAGCACGTTGCCCGCGCGGCAGGGCGTGCAGGTGCCGCAGCTTTCTTCGATGAAGAACTCCAGGAAGCGCGACGCCACTTTCAACAGATCGCGGCCCGGCCCGAAGATCATGACCGAGCCGCCGGTGGCCAGGTCGTCGTAACAGATCTTGCGGCCGAAATCCTTCGGCGGAACCATCTGCCCGCTGGCGCCGCCCATCTGAACGGCGATGGCGTCTTCGCCTCCGGCCATCTTCAGCATCTCGGTTACGGTGAGGCCGAACGGAACTTCATAGACGCCCGGGCGCGTGCAATCGCCCGAGATGCTCAGCAGTTTCGTGCCTGAGCTGCCCTGCGTGCCGTATTCGCAGAAGGTCGCCGGGCCCTCTTCCAGGATCTTTGTTACACAGCAGAGCGTCTCGACGTTATTCACCACGGTTGGGCAGCCGAGGTAGCCCTTCTGGGCGGGGAACGGCGGGCGGTTCTTAGGATCGCCGCGCTGCCCCTCGCAGGAGCTGATAAGGGCGGTTTCCTCGCCGCACACGTAAGCGCCGGCGCCCATCTGGATTCGGATATCAAAGTCGAAGCCGGGCTTGCCGCAGACGTTCTTCCCGAGCAGGCCGTCAGCCCGCCGCTTGGCCAGCGTGTCCTCCAGGAAGGCCCGCAGATAGGCGTACTCCCCGCGGAGGTACAGGATGCCGGTTTGGGCGCCGATGGCGTAGCCGGCGATGGTCATGCCGGCGAACACGCGGTCGGGCAGCTCAGTCAGAATGACGCGGTCCTTGAAGGTGCCCGGCTCGCCTTCGTCGGCGTTGCAGAGCACGAACTTGCGGTCACCGGGGGCCGCCCGTGTGAATTCCCATTTCATACCGCAAGGGAAACCGGCGCCGCCGCGGCCGCGCAGACGAGCGGTTTTGACCGCCCGGATTACTTCGGCGGGCGACATGGCCAGGGCCTTGCGAATGGCCTCTCCGCGGTTGGTGGGCGAGAAAATGACCGGCCCGCGTTTGCGAATGTTGTTGTTCACCATCGCATTGACGAGCTCGTGGCCGTTGTTGCCGTCGCCGTGGCGCCGCACGAGCTTGCGCGGGTCCATGTGGTTGCGCAGCTCGCGCACGATCTCGCGCGCCCGGTCACCGGTCAGTTCCGTCACCACGACGTCATTGATCAACGCCGCCGGCGCCTGGTCGCACATGCCGATGCACGGCGTCCATTCGAGCGAGAACTTCCCATCGGCGCTGGTCTGCCCGAAGCCGATGCCCAGCTCTTCTGAGAAGGCCTTGGCCACCAGCTCCGCGCCGGCCATGCGATCGATTACGTCGTCGCATACGCGGATGATGACCTTGCCTTTCTGTCGCTGGGAGAAGAAAGCGTAGAAGGAGACGACGCTCTCCACTTCCACGCGATGGGTCTTCAGCTCCCGCGCGATCAGGTTCATTGCCGCGTTGCTGACGCAGCCGAACTGCGTCTGCACCGCCCGCACGACGTCCATCATGCGCGTCCGGTCGTGCCCGAGCTCGGCACAGGTTTTCCTTACGAAGCTCTCGAGTGCATCACTCATAAGCTACCTCATTTGCGGCGCCGGCAGCCCGCCGGGCAGCCTTCCGCCGTGAGCCGCGATGAATCGCGGCATTCAGCCTACAAGCCAACTCTGGTCGCGCTGGCTTGCTGCTCGCGCAACCACGCCAGCCACAAGTCCATGCCCTGTCCGGTTTTCGCAGAAATCTCCAGCAATGGAGCGCGTGTGTTGATCCGGCCCAGATCCTCGCACACCCGCGCGCGGTTGTAATCCAAAACGCCGATCAAGTCGACTTTGGTCAGCAGAATTGCGTCCGCCGCTTGGAACAAGGTGGGGTATTTCGCCACCTTGTCGTCGCCCTCCGGCACGCTCAGTAGCGCCACCCGCCGATGTTCACCCAGGTCGAAAGCCGCCGGGCAGACCATGTTGCCGACATTTTCGATGAAGATGTATCGCAGCCCGGTTAAGTCCAGGCTATCCAGCCCCGCGGCGACCTCCGGGGCAGTCAGGTGGCAGCCCTTGCCGGTATTTATCTGTGTAACCTGCGACGCCATCCGCCCCAGCCGTTCCGCGTCGCGCGTAGTCTGCAGATCGCCGACGAGCACGGCCACCGCGTCCGAGCCAAGTGCGGCGATCGTTTTTTCAAGTAATGTCGTCTTGCCGCTGCCGGGTGCGCTCATCAAATTCAGAGCGATTAGACCGGCGCTATCGAGCCGCCGCCGGTTCTCCCGAGCGACCGCATCGTTAGCCTTGAGCACACTTTCGACGACGTTAATCTTTTTCATGTCCTGACTGCTGGACCTCGCACGTGATAGATTTCAGCAGGATATCGTTTCCCGCCACGAGCCGCACGTCCGCCTGCCGGCATTGCGGACAGAGGTAATCGTCAATCTTCGCCTCGAAGCGAGTCGAACACAGGCGGCATTCCGCGACCGCCTTGATCTCCGTGACCTTCAGCGTCGCGCCCTCGGCCAGAGTTCCCTGGGTGACGGCCTGAAAGGCTAGTTCCAAAGCCTCGGGCACGACCAGTTGCAGAGCGCCGATTTCCAGCTCTATAGCCGAAACCCGGGCCGCTCCGTTCTGCTGGGCGACCTCCAGCACGTGCTCTACTAGGCTGGCCGCGATAGCCATTTCGTGCATTCGAAGCTCCTGGCGAACTCTCGCGGCAGCATCGGAACGGCTCCCATAGTTCTGCAATCCACGGGCCACAAAGAGACGCGTGCGGCCCGATTTCGGCCCGCAGAGCAGGGGCGCTATCCCGCGCGGCGCGCCGGCGCGCGGATTCTCGCGCAAAAACTGGCAATCATGCCCAGCCTGTCCGATTATAGAGGCAGCTTACAAATCAAACAGCAGACCTTGCTGACCGGTCATGGGATAAATCACGACCGGAATGACCCTCGGCTGGAGCGGCGGTAGGGTGGCCGGTTCCGGGGAGGGTGTGGTGGCCGCCATGCGAGGGCCGCTCGGCTTGGGCTGGCTTTTCGGTTTCCTGCCGCGGGCCGGCTTCGGGGGTGTTGCCGTCGCGCGGCGGGCTTTGGCGACAAACGCCTCCACCTCCTGGAAGTCCCAAGCCTCCCGTGGGACCGGTCGGCCCCGGCTGTCCGTGACCCGCGCGCCGTAGTCGTCCACCAGGACGCGCGCCGCAAACCGGTCACAGCGGGACTCCTTCCGCCGCGGGCTCCGGCCGGCCGTCTTCACCAGGTAGTGGTAGAGCTCGTGCAGGTAGACGAACAGCGCGAGCTGGTACGGGTCGGCGATGCTCAGGCGGTAAATCGCGCGCCACCAGTGGGTGCGGTTTGACTTGGCCCGAGCGATCTGCGTACCCATCGCGTACGGGTAACGCACGTGGCGACCGAGGTTTACGAAAATTCGGGCGTCGCGATAAAAGCAGGTGCCGGAGAAATCGGCTCCGCGGCTGTAGCGCACGCTGACGCGCAGCCGGTCATGGCGATAGGGCTCGCTGTATCGGAGAAAGAGCGCCAGGAGCCGGTCGCTATCCAGATCTGTCGAATTGCGAAACTCCATTCCGCGCCTCGCTCCTCGGTTTTTTCATGAGAACGCGAGGCGTGGAAAATTGCAAATGCGCGGAACGGGCGGGCCGGACGAAGCGCCTTCTGCATCACGCGCGGCGGCGCCGGAGACGCGCCGCCGCGGCCAGCGCCACGCCCCACAGCACGGCTGAGCCCGGTTCCGGGGTGAGGAGCGCCGCCAATTGTGCGAAACCCTCGCGCTGATCTCCCAATTGGGCGTAGGCGCCGACCGAGAGGCTGTAGGTATGGCTGAGGTCCATGACGTAAGTGTTCGTATATGGCAGCACGTCGTCCACCCAGCCCACGGAATCCTCGAATTCCCAGGATCTTGTATCCAGGGTTTCGTCCGTGGTCACGTCCCGAAGCAAGTAAACCAGCCCACTTTCAAACGAGTGGTAGCCGGCCTCGCCGTCGAAGGCAATCGTCAGCGCAATGGCATTTGGATGGAACAGGTAGTGTACCTCAGCTTGAACACTATGGTCATAGAAATAGTCCTCAATACTTTGGGCACGCGCGTAGACGTTCAGTTCATCCGCGCCACTGCCTAATGTATTGCTCTCAATTTGAATGAAATCAGTCTCGATAGTTTTGGAACAACCGCCGGTAACCGGCACTACGCCCAGAAAATCGTAATTAACATCCTCGATGTGTCCCCAGGCATGGTGCGATTGCTCAACAATGGTGATCGGCAATAGCCCCGCACGCGCACCGCCCGCAAGCACTGCCAGCACACCTACACTCACCGCCAGATGGCCCGCCGTCGAATTAAACGCACATTTGCACATTCTTTCGCTCCCAGTTGCGACGTCCTGGCAGGCGGCCGGCACACACGCTGCATGATTGGCGGCCGCCCGTGCTGTCCGGCTTAGTGCACGCGCTCCACGCCGGAAGCACCCTCTCTATGTGAGTGTATGGCGCGCCGCGGGAGGATAACTCATCAAATATGTAACGATCCGAATTGGCGGCAGTTAGCTCTCTGATACCACGACTGACGAGTGCGACTGTCGCGACAGACCGGATTGATTGCCTTTTCGTCCGGCGTGTCTGTGCAAAGCCGGGCAAGAGGACTTGCTCAATAGATTCCGCTCGCACGGCCCGGCGCTGAACGCTGTCGCCGCCATGCCAGGGCCGGTAAACTCGCTTCAGACGCGCCCGATTGTATGTTCAGAGGATCAACCATGTTTCAAAGAGCATTCTCGCAAGCCCCCTGGGAGTCCCAGATCGGCTACTGCCGCGCCCTGCGCGCCGGCCGGCACATCTACGTCACGGGCACCGCGCCGGTGGCAGACGGCGGCGGCGTTTTTGCTCCGGGCGACGCCTACGCCCAGGCCCGCCGCTGTATCGAGCTTATCGGCCGTGCGTTGCGCGAACTGGGGGCCGACCTGGCACACGTCGTCCGCACCAGAATGTTCGTGACCGAAATCGCCCGCTGGCCCGAATTCGGCCGCGCGCACCAGGAATTCTTCGGAGCACATCCGCCCGCGACGACCATGGTCGAGGTTAAATCGTTGATTCACCCGGATATGCTCATCGAGATTGAAGCCGAGGCCGTGTGTTCGGATGACCGCGACGTCTGAGGGGTGCCGCTGCCGCACCCGCCAGAAGCGGGACGGCTGGGTTAGCCGTCTCTAAATTCGCGGTGCACGACTCCGGCGCGGCCTTCGCGGGTGCGCAGCGAGTAGCAGAGCCGGCTCGTGCCGAGCCGGAGTCTGACCAGAGTGCCGCCAATCGCTCAGAACGCACGCCCGCACGCACCGGGGGGCTCGCTTGCGTTTCGGGCTCGGATCCTTTGCCTGTCCGCGAGCGGCCCCGCCCGCCGCGGAAGCCGCGACTCGGCCCTCTTGATCCCTTGATCCCTGGATCCCTTGATCCCTCTCGATGTTCTGTCCCGGCATTCCTCGGCGGCACGCCCCCGGGCGTTACGCTGCGCACTACCGCCGCGTTCAGCCACGTGTCGGCGAATTTCTTGACGAAGTTTTAGGTCGTGACTAGCCTACGCATGTCAGCCCGCAGCCGCGGTGCAGGCTCGGCTTGAGAACGGAAACCGAAACTGATCTCGGGCGGAGGGGACAGCGCTGCCGTAGCCGCTGCACGTGCTAATTTGAGGGTGTAGCTCAGTCGGTAGAGCAACGGCCTTTTAAGCCGTGGGTCCAGGGTTCAAGTCCCTGCACCCTCATTTTCCCGCGAGTCGCGTCTGGAGCGAGGGGTTATGGCACGGATTGCGGCATGGGGCCGAAGCGCACGAGCATGGCAAAGCTCGCCGAAGGCGCGGCGAAAGCCCGGCAAGTTCGGCGCATGTGCCCGCCGAAAATGCCGGGCATTTCGCCCACTCGGTCGAACGTGAATTACCGGTACTGCCGGACTGTTACACGTGGTAATGCCCGGCGGCCTCCGGCTGGTAAAGAATTTGTTCGACGCGGACGGTGCGCGTGCCGCCGGGGACCTGAAACCGAACGGTCTGCCCTGCCCGGCAACCGAGCAGTGCCGCACCGAGAGGCGCCAGAACGGAAACCCGCCCATCCATTTGCATGGCATCGTCGGGGAAACTGAGCGTCACCACGCTGGCCTGCTCGGTTTGCAGATCCACCAGGCGCACTCGCGAGCGCATGGTCACGATATCCGGCGGAACCTTATGCGAATCGATCAGCCGCGCTCGATCCAGCTCGCGTTTCAAGGCGAGCAGGTTGGCCCGGTCCTTCTCGTTATTGCGTGCCGTCAACTGCAGCCACTCCTGCAGCCGTTCCGCGTCATGTTGGGTGATGTATACGTTTCGCGCCGCCATGGCTGCGCTCCTTTTCTCACACGTCAAGAAAATTGCCCGAAAGGCACCTTACGTTTTAGCAATCGCTCCTATCGAAGCGTTGGGATCCGTCACTCCCCGAGTGCCAGCGGCTGGCCGGCCGCGGGCAGACAGACCGCGGGGCCGGGAGCAGCCGGCACTGCGGGACGCGGCGTGCGATGCATGCGGCGTCCGGTAAGCCACCGCCGCCGGGTGCGTTCGCGCAGGCAGCGCGCCGCGCATTCCGCCGCGCGGCTAATGGCCCCAGCCTCACTGTCGGCCGTGGCTTCAACGACCACCTCGCTGCCGCGTAGTGGCAGCACGCGCACTCGGCAGCGAAAGCCCCGCCCGCCGCGCGCCCCGGCCAGCGGTTCGAAGGCAACCGTGATGGCCGTGATACGGCGCCTGAAGGGCCCGAGGGCATACCGCAGGCGGGCGTCGACCAGATGGCGCAGCGGGGTGCGCACGCTCAACTTGGGGGACACGATCTCGACCTGCATGCCGCGTCTCCTTTTCCGTCGGCGCCCGCAGCCGGCGCCGGCCCATGGTCTCGCCTGACATATTTAAGCCCGCCGCGCCTTGTTAACAAGATCAAAATTATCACATTGAGCGTTAGGGTTTACCTAATAGCATCCGAGCGAGGCCCCGGGCGGCCCGCCGCAGGGCCTATTTGCTCGCCACGGGCCTTGCCGCGAGCGTCCTAGGGCCTGGCGGTGCCGCGGCGAGGTAGTTCGGAAAATCCCAACGATTGGGTTGACAGTGCGATAAATACAAATAAGATGCGGGGAATGGACTGGTTGAACTACCATCACCTCTACTACTTCTGGATAGTGGCACGCGAGGGTAGCATCGCGGCCGCCTCGCGCCGGCTGCTTCTATCACCTCCGACTATCTCGGCTCAAATTCGCGAACTGGAGGCGGCACTGGGCGCGAGACTGTTCAAGCGCGTCGGGCGCAGTCTGGCGCTCAATGAGCTGGGGCGCCTGGCGGCGCGCTACGCGGACGAGATATTTGCGCTGGGCCAGGAGTTCACGGATATCGCCAAAGGCCGCACGACCGAGACGTCCTTGCGTTTCCGCTTAGGGGTTGACGATGTATTGCCGAAGACCATCGTCAGCCGCTTGCTCGAGCCGGTGTTGCGGCAACCCCAGGCGGTGCATGTCGTGTGCGTGGAAGGCACGCAGGCACAGTTGCTGCCGGCCCTGGCAGTGCACGACCTTGATCTGGTTCTGTCAGACGCGCCGCCGGATCCAACCATCAAGGTGCGGGCTTTCGGGCAGCTCATCGGCGAGTCGGGCCTAACGCTCTGCGCCGCGCCGAAGCTGGCGCGGCAACTACAGCCGGGATTTCCGAAATCGCTCGACGACGCCCCCGCACTGCTGCCGACCGCAAACTCCTGGGGCCGCCGCGCGATGGAGCAGTGGTTTCAGTCGGTCGACGTACGGCCGCGGCGGGTCGCGGAGTTCGAGGACGCGGCCTTGCTGCAGGCCTGCGGCTTGCGTGGTCTGGGATTTTACGCGCTGCCGGATCTGGTAGCGCGGGAATTTGCCAGCGAACGTATAACCAAAGTCGTGGGACATATGGGCGACGCCCGGGTGCGCTTCTACGCCATCAGCGTTGAGCGACGTTTACGGCACCCGGCTGCCGTGGTGCTTGTCGAGACGGCCTCGCACACCTTGTCAGGCGGCGCACGCCCGCAAGTGCGCCAGACTACGGCACGCAGCAAGGATGATAAGGTGAGGGGGCGCGCTGCGCCCGTGAATGGTCCGAAGAATTCCAACCTAAACCGAACAGGCCGAGACACCGAGGCGAGCAGCCGCCGGCGCTCAATACGGGCCGGAAGATGATTGGTTCATGTTGAACAGAAAACACAACCAGCCCGATGGGGAGCAGCGCTCGCGCGGCGGGCGGCGCAAGCCAGGCAAGCCGCTGATCGCAGCGAAGGGCGGTTCGGATGATTTGGTAGTGCTGGGCCGGAGTATCCTGCACATGGCCCAGCGCCCCACTTCCAGAACGGAATTCTTGCGCGAGCTGAGCGCCGGCGTGCTGCAATTCGCCGATTGTGATGCGTTGCACATGCGGCTGGTGGGAGTGGCCGGTTGGAGCTGCGCGGCGCGCATCTGGCCACGCGAGGAGTTTGCTTTTGAATCTTATGATGTCAATCGGCCGCAAGGCGACGGATTATCGATCGAAGCCCGGGTGACGGAGTACGTCCGCACCGTACTGGGCTGCGCGCCGGACGAGCTGGCGGACCACTTTACGGCTTACGGCAGTTTCTGGATGGAACACTCCGACGCGGAAGGGCGATGCTCAGAAGGCGCGAAGTCCCTGGTCGTGATCCCTTTTGAGGTCAGCGCGGGGTACGCGGGCTTGCTGCGGCTCGACAGCCGAAAGGCGGGCGTGTTTAACCCGGACACGATCGATTTTTACGAGACCCTGGCGCAGATCATGGGAATGGGATTGGCTGATCGGCGTGCGCACGCAGCGTTGCGTGAGCGCGTGAAGGAGTTGACGTGCCTGTACAAGATTTCGCGGGTTACGAGTCAGGCTGAAATTCCGATTGCCGAGCAGTTGCGGCGGATAGCAGGGCTCCTGCCGGCAGCCTGGCAGTATCCCGACCTGGCTGTGGCCGGCATCGTGCTGGGAACGGAGACCTATGCCACGGGTGATCTGGCGGCGGTACGTGTGCGCCAGAGGCAGGACATTGTCCTGGACGGAGTATCGCAAGGCAGGGTCGAAATTGGCTATGTCGCTGATCGTCCGGACTTCGTGCAGGGGGCTTTTCTGGAAGAGGAGGCGGACCTGCTCAGTGCTGTGGCCCGGGAAATAGCTGACATTATCGGCCGGCATCGCGCCGCGGAGCGCGGCAAGGAGCTGGAGGAGCACATTCGCCGGGCCGACCGCCTCGCGACGATTGGTCAGCTCGTGGCCGGGGTGGCACACGAAATCAATGAGCCGCTGAATGCTATCCTGGGCTGCGCGCAACTGGCCCGAAAGGCGCCCCAGCTTGATGGGTACGTGGCCGACGACCTGGACGATATTATCGCCGCCTCGCTGCACGCGCGTGACATCGTTAATAAACTCATGCTCTTCGCGCGTCAGCGTCCGCCGCGGAAAGTGCTGCTGAACCTGAACGACGTGGTCGAGCAGAGTATGTCCATTCTGCGGGCGCGTTGCGAAAAGGGGGCCATTGAGCTGGTCCAAACACTCTCCGATGACCTACCGCTGATCTTCGCCGATTCGTCTCAGTTGCAGCAGGTTGTGGTCAATCTGGTCGTAAACGCGGTGCAAGCGATGCCCGGCGGCGGCCGGCTGAGCATCGTCACTTACGGCGATGCCGATTCCGCCACGTTGGTTGTGCAGGACACCGGCGTGGGCATGAGCAAGGAGGTATTGGCCCAGAGTTTCGAACCCTTCTTCACCACCAAGGACGTCGGCGAGGGGACCGGCCTGGGTTTGGCGATTGTCCACGGCATCGTCACCTCGCACCATGGAACGATCAATTGCGCGAGCCAGCCCGGGGCGGGCACCAGATTCGAAATCCGTTTGCCGGCCGCTTCTCAGGTCGAGGAGCAGGAAGAAAATGCCCGCTAACCGGCCAGAGACTATGCTCGTGGTTGATGACGCGCCAGTCGCGCTGCGCGTCATTAAGCGAAATCTCCTGTCACAGGGGTTCCGGGTACTCACCGCGACCCGCGTGGCCGACGCGGTGGGGATACTTGAGGCAACGCCCGTCGACCTGGTGATTACTGACTTGAAGATGCCCAAGGTCGGCGGACTCGACCTGGTCCGCCACGTGCGCGCCAATTTCGAGGACACCGCGGTGATCATGATTACCGGCTACGCCTCGATCGAAACGGCCGTGCAGGCGCTGCGGGAGGGGGCGGAGAATTATCTTCCCAAACCGTTTACCGACGAGGAATTGCTGACGGCGGTACGCGGGGCCTTGGACCGGCTGCACGCGCGGCGGGCGGCCAATGCCGAGCGGCCACCGCCGAGCGGTCCGGCGCTGGGGCTGATCGGCGAGTCGCCGGCCATGCGGAGGGTCGTCGCCAGCATTCACAAAGCGGCCGCCACCGACGCCACGGTGCTGATTACCGGCGAGAGCGGAACCGGCAAAGAACTCGTCGCCCGGGCCATCCACTACAGCGGCCCGCGGGCCTCGGCCGCGTTTGTGGCGGTGAATTGCGCGGGCATTCCGGACGGCCTGGTGGAGAGCGAACTGTTCGGCCACGTGAAAGGGGCCTTCACGGGTGCCGTCGCCACGCGGCCGGGCTTTTTCATCACGGCCAATCTGGGCACGGTCTTCCTGGACGAGATCAGCGAGCTGACGCTATCGGCGCAGGCCAAGCTGCTCCGCGTTCTGGAAGATAACGAAGTGCAGATGGTGGGAGCCAGCCGCCCGCAGGCGGTTGACGTGCGGGTGATCGCGGCGACGAACAAGGACCTCCATGCCCAGGTGAGCCGGCAGGACTTTCGGGATGATCTGTTCTTTCGCCTAAACATTCTGACGATTGATCTGCCGCCGCTGCGTGAACGTGGCGATGATATCCTGCTGCTGATCCAGCATTTCAACACGAAATATGCCAAGCAGGCCGGCAGGCAGCCGCTGGAGTTTTCGGACGCGGTGCTGGATGTATTACGCGGGTATCATTGGCCGGGTAACGTGCGGGAGTTGCAGAACCTGATCCAGCGCCTGGCGGTCATGAGCGACCGGGAGCGCGTCTCGTTGTCGCAACTGCCGTCCCTGATGCGCTTTTCCGCATCGAGCCGGGGGCAACAGCCGCGCACTCTGGCCGAGGCCGAGGCGAGCCACATCCGCAAAGTGCTGCTCAGCGTGAACAACAACAAAACGCGCGCCGCCGAAATCCTGGAGATCAGCCGCAAAGCGCTGCGGGAAAAGCTCAAGCGTTACGGCCTGGAGCCGCTAACCTAACTTGCCAATCAGCTTTGGGAGCCGCCTGGCACCTTTATATCCGGCGCGGATCGAATGTAACCGCGCGGCGCGCATTTGCTGGCGGGAGTGTGGCGCGCGGCCGGCGGTTGGTGACGGGCCAAAAACCGCGTTTAACGTGAAAAAACAGCGATTCATGGCCGCGCGGCGGATAAGGCGGAGGTCACGGGCACGGGTGAAACGTCACTGGTCCGGGATTTGCATTAGTATTGGGGCGGACGAGCCCGGATGGCTCGTGCCCGCAAGACGCGCAAGGAGCTTAGATGCGTCACGGTGAGGCAGAGGGCGCCCCGCTTCAGACCGGTGAAACACAGGCCGGGCACGCGGCGCGGCGGCCCGCGGCGCGTCTTCTCTGTGCTGCAACTGTATGTATGCGCAGAGTTGCACGCACCGGCGGCGTTCCGGTCAGCCCGTGACGCACTGTGAGGAGCATGCGGTGGACGCCGCCCAGCCGCTAAACGAGCGGCCGGCCTCCGCCTGTGAGCCGCCGGTGGCGAGCGAGGCGGAAGATTCGGCGCGTGAATTGCTAGGTCTGTGTTCGAACTGCGAGCAGCGCCAGACGTGTCGCCTGCCGAAACCGGAGGGCGGAATCTGGCATTGTGAGGAATATAGCTAGGTCCCAACGCCCCCTGTGTGGCGGCGCTGGTTCAGTGTTTTCACAAGATAATGGAGGACATGTTGTGAGTAATCGCTCATCGTCTACGGAGCCGAACAGCAAGACCGTTCCGTCAGGAAGCGGCGAGAGCAGCGCTCCCGTGAGCGTCTACCGGAACGTCATGCAGCAGTTTGACAAGGCTGCCGATCTGATGCACCTCGATCCCGACGTGCGCGCCATTCTGGCGACTACGCAGGATGAAGTGGTAGTCCACTTCCCGGTGCGAATGGACGACGGAAGGCTGGAAATCATCACTGGTTATCGCGTGCATCACAACTGTGCCCTCGGCCCCTTCAAGGGCGGTCTGCGATACCATCCGCGCGTAAACATCGACGAAGTACGGGCCCTGGCGTCCTGGATGACCTGGAAATCGGCCCTGGCCGAAATTCCTTTCGGCGGCGCCAAAGGCGGGCTGCAAATTGACCCGACCAAGTACTCGATTACTGAGTTGGAGCGCATCACACGACGCTTCACCTTTGCGCTCGGCGACAACATTGGCCCCGAATACGACATCCCCGCCCCGGACGTGAACACCAACGCCAAGACCATGGCTTGGATTCTGGACACTTACCTGTCCACCATGCCGGCCCATGAGCGGCAACGACAGATTCACGTTGTAACCGGCAAACCGATCGCAGCCGGCGGAAGCCTCGGCCGCGAGAAGGCGACCGGGCAGGGGGCGGTCTTTACCATCCAGTGTTGGGCGGAAGACCAGAAGCTGCCGCTGGAAAAAGTGAAATTCATTCTTCAGGGCTACGGCAATGTGGGTTCGTGGGCGGCGCGACTGCTGGCTCAGTTGGGGGCCACTCTGATTGCGGTCGAAGATGTCACGGGCGCCATCGCCGACGAGCGCGGCATCAACACCGAAGCGCTGGCCCACCACGTGCGCGAGACCGGCGGAGTCAAAGGCCATCCAGGAAAGGTGATCGATCATGAGACTTTCCTGAGCACGCAGGCCGACATCCTTATCCCGGCGGCCCTGGAAAGCCAGATCACCGGCGATACGGCGCATCTGCTGAAGGTCCGCCTGGTGGCTGAGGCGGCCAATGGCCCGACGACGCCGGATGGTGACGCGATCCTGCAGAGCCGTGGCATTGACGTCATTCCGGATTTCCTGTGCAACGCAGGCGGAGTGGTCGTCAGTTACTTCGAGTGGCTGCAGAACAAGCGCAGCGAGTCCTGGGAACTGAGCGAAGTGGACTGCAAGCTGCGCAAGAAGATGACCAGCGCCTACACCCGTGTGCGTGATAAGGCCCGCGAACTCAAGGTTGACTGGCGCACGGCGGCCTACGTGCTCGCGCTGGCAAAACTGGAAGCTGTCTACAAAGAGCGCGGTATTTTCCCGTAACAGTCCCGGTCGCACGGGCGGAATGGCCCGCGGCGAGGAGAACGCTGATGAGAGCACCCCATCCTATACAGGAGCGGCCCTCCGGGATGCAGCTCCCTATGGAGCCTGCCGACGAGGTCGAGATCGTGCGGGAAGCCATGAGGTTGACAGGCGGCCACCGCGTAGGCGGACTGGGACCGGCCGACCTCATGGAACCGCGTCACGCCGGCCTGACGGCGGCCCAAGAGCGTAGCGCGTGGCTGGACGACGTGGCCCGGTGGGAAGCCGAGTACCGAGCGCTGCTTACCGACGCGACGCGCCTGCGGTCCTATGTGCTCGAGAAGCTCAGGGCCATGTGCCGCCACAAAGGCGAGATTCACGGCGTTGAGCAGAAGACCTGCCCGGCCGTGAACGCGGAGGCCAAGGCCGCTCATCTGCGGCTGCGGCAAGCGCACCTGCGAATGGAGAGCGACTGCCGTAATGACGTTGCCAGTGTCTCCAGGATCAGGAATGCGATTGCGGGTGCAAATTGGTCAACAGACTGTCAATGAGCCGCACTCCAGGCAAATGCGGGTGCGGAGCACCGACGAATCTCCGTGGAAGGCGGCCTGCGCCTCGGATAATCATCCGGGGCGTTAGGCCGCTACGGGGCCATAACGCGCCGGGAGTGTTTCGGGAATTCGGTCAGGAGATACAGGGATGAAAAGGCGCAATTTCGGGGATTTGCGTGAGTGGGGCCGCGTGTCCGAGGAGCTGGATGCCATCCAGCGTCAGGGGGGCCTGGATGAGTATCAGGAAGAGCTCGCGCACATGCTGCGGTTCCGCGACAACTGGCGCCTGCGTGAGATGGCTCTGACCAGCATCAAACGTGTTGAGGCTGTGTCGGAGAACCTCGCCCGCGAAGTGCTTAAAATACTGAACGACGACGAATTGTACCAAGAAGTCCGGATGCTGGCCGCAGAGGTGCTGGCGGACGCTTTGGCCCGTGCGCGGGCGGCCAATCGCAACGCGCTATCCGGCGTCGTTCGCGACGCAATCAACACTATGCATGTGATCATCGATGGGCCGCAGCCACCGGTATTACAGGAAACGGTTCGACGTGCGCTGGCGGCCCTGGAGTAAGAGCCGCGTCTGTTGCGGCGGTTACAAAATTTGGAAAGAATGGAAACAACCATGATCATCGGCATTCCTAAGGAAATAATGCCGGGGGAACGGCGCGTGGCGGCTTTGCCGGAAACGGTGCGCGAATACGTCAACATGGGCTTTCAGGTGCTGGTCGAGGCATCCGCCGGGCAGGGCGTCTTTCACAGCGACGCGGATTATCGTGCCGCGGGTGCGGAGATCGTGCCCGATAGCAGCACGCTGTATGCCCGGGCCGACCTGGTGCTTAAGGTCAAGCAACCAGAATTCAACGAGGCCGTCGGCCGGCATGAAGCCGAAATGATTCGCGAAGGGGCGATGCTGATAACCTTCTTGCACCCGGCCGCCCCGGCCAGCCACGACATGGTCCGCACGCTTTGCAACCGTAACATTACGTCCCTGACGATGGACGGCGTGCCGCGCATCTCGCGGGCCCAGACAATGGACGCACTGACTTCAATGAGCACGATCACGGGCTACAAGTCGGTGCTGATCGCAGCCGCGCGCTTTCCGCGCTTTATGCCGATGATTGGCACGGCCATCGGCGCGACGAAACCGGCCAATGTGCTGGTGGTGGGCACCGGCGTGGTCGGGCTGCAGGCCATCGCTACGGCCAAGCGCCTGGGAGCCAGTGTGACGGCCGTGGATATCCGTGCGGACGCGCGGCGCGAGGCCGGCAGTCTGAAAGGCACCAAGGTAGCGGGATTCGAGGTGCCGGATGAGGTGGCGCTGGCTCCGGGCGGCTATGCGCGGGCGCTGCCGACCGAGTGGCTGGTGCGTGAGCGTGCGCTGGTGGATTCTCTGCTGCCGCAAATTGATATCGTGATCCTAAGCGCGTTGGTACCGGGCGAAGTGGCCCCGGTCCTGATCACGGAAGAAGCGGTACGCACGATGCGGCCGGGGTCGGTGATCGTGGATGTGGCCATCGACCAGGGCGGCAACTGCGCGCTGACGCAGGTGGGGCGCGAGGTGGCGGTGCAGGATGTTTTGGTTTGCGGCACCGCCAACATACCGGGATCAGTGGCGGTCGACGCGAGCTGGCTGTATGCCAACAACATACTGCGCTACGTGCAGAACCTGTTCAAAGACGGCCCGCAGCGCCCCTGTTTCGAAGACGAGATCGTGAAGCAATCGCTGGTGACGCGTGACCGCAAGATCGTGCATGCCGGCACGCTGAAAGCCATGCGACTCGGATAAACAGGCTCAGGAGAGCGGCGTGAACGAAGTACTGCTGATGTTGGGCATCTTCGTGGCGGTGTTTGGCTTGGGCTACCTGTTCATCACGCGCGTGCCGCAGATGCTGCACACGCCGCTGATGTCGATGACCAACGCCATTTCGGCCGTGACCATCCTCGGGGCGCTGTTGCTGTTTTCGGTTGAAACCAGCGCCTTTGAGAAGGTTTGCGGGGCTGCCGCCATCATCACGGCCATTTTCAATGTGGCCGGCGGGTTCGTCATTACGGACCGGATGCTGGGCATGTTCCGGCGCAAGAACGTCGCCCCGTTGAAGTTCAGCAACACGGGAGACAATTCACCTTCAGGGCAGGATTGAGCTATGGTGTCAGGTCTGCTGGTCGATCTTCTGGTGATTGCCCTGCTCCTGGCTGGGGTTTGGCAGTTTCGCACTCCGCCGGGCGCGCGGCGCGGGAACTGGACGGCGGCCGTTGCGCTGGTGGTGGCGACCGTGGTGGTCCTGTGGCGGCACGGGCTCGAGAGCGTGCCGCTGGTGGTAATCGTGGGGCTGCTGGGAATCGGGTTGGGCGTGTGGGTGGCCCTGCGCGCCACGATGCTTCAGATTCCGGCCCTGGTTGCCTTCCAGCACGGCATGGGCGGCGCCGCAGCCCTGCTGGTCTCCTTTGTTGAGCTGACACGCGACGCTACCAAGGCAGCCATTACCCCACCTGAGGTGGCGGCTTTGCTGGGGCTGATCGTCGGGGCCGGCACGTTCAGCGGCAGCCTGATTGCCGCCGGCAAGCTTGACCGGCGCCTGCCGCAGACGCCGGTGTCTCTGCCACGCCACGACGCCATGCTGCTCTGCCTGGCGCTGCTGGTGGTCGCGGCCGGCATCGTTGCCGCTCTGGCCAAGGATATCGCGCTGCTGTCAACTGTGCTCGTGGCGGTGGTGGCGCTTTCGATTGCCATCGGCGCCTTGTTCGCGATCCGCATCGGCGGCGCTGACATGCCGGTATTGATCTCATTCCTGAACGCCACCGCAGGAGTGGCGGCCGCCCTGTGCGGCGTGGCGATCGGCAACCGCTTGCTGATCGCCTGCGGTGCGACGGTGGCCGCTTCGGGCTCGATCCTGACGCACGTCATGTGTCGCGGGATGAACCGCGGGTTGACCTCGATTTTCGCGGGAACGCGCACCAGCGCGCCACCGGCCGGCGCCGCACCCGCGGGCGCGTCCCATAGCCGTCCCGAACCCGCCGCCCCTGCCCCGGTCAGCGTCAAAACTTCAGCAGCGCCGACCGACGTCAGCTCGAATGGAGACCCGTACAACCACGCCGCCACGCTGCTGCGCGAGGCGCGACGCATCATAATCATCCCGGGTTACGGGATGGCGTTGGCCGAAGCGCAGGAGGGCGTCGTCAAACTGGCCGAGCAACTCCTGGAGCAGGGCAAGTCGGTCAAGTTTGCCGTACACCCGGTCGCCGGGCGGATGCCCGGGCACATGCACGTGCTGCTGGCCGAGGCGGATGTCGATTACTCGCTGCTGTTTGAGCTGAAGGACGTCAACCACGAGTTTGCGGAAACAGATGTAGCGCTTGTGGTCGGGGCCTGTGATGTCGTCAATCCGGCGGCGATCGAGCGTCCCGATACGCCGATCTCCGGAATGCCGATTCTAAACGCACACGAAGCTCGGCACGTGATAGTGTGCAACCTGGACGAGCGCCCCGGCTACTCCGGGGTTGAGAACCCGCTGTACAACAATCCGAAGACGGTGCTGCTATTCGGCGATGCGCAAGAAAGCGTCGAGAAGCTCTGCAAGGGGCTCTCGGCAAGCGCTTGACCGAAAGCGCGCCGACGTACTCATCAAATGCGGCGGACCGCACTCCAGCCAGGCTGGAGTGCGGTCCCTTTTTGTCGTCATACTGTCCGCGCGTCACCAGCGCCGCAGCGGGCCAACTATGACCCGGGCGGCCCGGTTGGGCCGCCCGTCGGCATTATGGAGACATCGCTTTCCTATCGGTTCCCAGGCGGGCCTTCAGTTTGAACGCTGAAAGCCCGAACTTCCCGGGCTATTCCAGCAACTGCTTGCACCTGTCGTACAATTCCGGCTGCTGCTGCTTGAACTCTTCTTTGCTTTGGAACTCGTACGTCTGGGGCCCCTGACCCTCGTCCACAGTCACAGTGACATGGCCGTCCTCGACCTGCACTGAAAGGCGCAGCGTCTTCTCGATTACCGTACGCTGCTCATCCACGGAGCCGGAGCTGTCCGCCGCACCGCTGCGGTACTGCTCCAGACGCTCGCGCACGCGCTCGACTGCTCTGGCGGCCTCCTCTTCTGCGGCCTTGGCCCGATCCAGAGCGTTACGCAGCTTGGTTTCAATCTCAACCTGGAAGTCCTGCCGCAGCTTGTTCAGGTGTTCGCGTTGCGGGTAAATGAAATTCCAGGACTCGGGACCGCGGCTTGAGAACGGCCGGTAGGCTTTGTAGGCGTCCGGGTCCGCCTTTCGGAATTCATCCATGTCCTCGTACGTGGCGGACGATTCGTTGCCGGCCGGATCGACGCGCTTGACGTTAATCCGGCCATCCTTGTCGCGCCAGATGGTGAGCGTGTTGCCGTCGTCATCCACCTGGACGCGCACCTCGACGCGCGCCTTGACGTCCAGATCGACATCCTCCTCGGCGAATGGATCGATGCTCACGTCGAAGTCGGGCAGGTGCAGCTCCCGCAAGATGTCTGGGAACGTCTGCAGCGGGCCGAGCTCTTCCCATTGCCAGGCCCCGCCCGGTCCGGGCATCAACTTGTGGCCGCGCAGCCGCACCTGGCGATCGATGATGTCCTCCGGTTCGTCGTACTTCCAGGTTACTTTGGGGGCGGCAGGGCGTTCGGCCGGGGTAATGGTCATCTCTTTTTTCTGCGCGCCGCGAATCACGGTCAGCGGGACGTTCTGGCCGGGTTTAATATCCTCAAGCGCAGCGAACAGGTCTTCCGAGTCGGCCACCTGCTGCGAGTCGAGTGAAACGATCACGTCGTAGCGTTCAACGCCGGCCCGGTCGGCCGGGCTGTCCTGCACGACGTTGGCGACCATGACGCCGTTTTCGCCGATGTGGGCCGCGAGCGGTTCAGGAATCGGCGTCAGCCGGACGCCCAACCACTGCGACGGCATTTTCTGGACGCCGGCACTTGGGGCATAGGGATCACGAACCAGCAAGCGGCGCGAACTGATCACGGTCGGCGGGTCGGGGTCCGGCGGCGCAGGCGGGCCGGGTTGAAACCGGACTAGGTGTACGCAATCGCCGTGCTGCGCCGCGGGTGGTCCGGACAGCGCCCACCCCGTTACGGCTTGTGCGAGCAGGATCAGTGTCAGCCCACTCGATACGGTCATCATTGGAATACTCCTCTCAGAAGTCGTCTTGGATCCGGATGGCTCGCGTGCGCAGCCGGTCCATTTGAATCAGTAGAAATTGCCCCTTCTGCCGGGCAGGAATAACGATCCAGTGGCGGTCGGTATCACGCCACCGCACCTGTGGGCGGACGTCGGCCGGGTCCACCTGCTCGACCACGTCCACCGGGCGCTCCGGCGGGGCAAACCACGACGCGCGCACCGGGGCCGGCGGCTGCGGCCTTTGAGCCGAGTGCTTCGGCCCATTGCTCGGCCTCGGCGAGCTCAGAAAGAACACGAGCCCGATGCACGCAGCGGCCGCCGCGAAACCGACGGCCTGAATCCAATGCACCTTTTTCACGCGCCGCGCCGGCAGCGGTAGGGTGCGCCGCATGGCGATTCGCATGGCGCGCCCGACCTCGCGATCGATGGCGGCCGTCTCGGCCAGGAGCGACTGGATCGCCGCGTCGGCATTGGCGCGCGATTCGAGATCGCGCCGCTCGGCCGGCGTCGCCTCGCCGTCGAGGTAGCGCGAGATCAGCCTTTCCAGCTCGGGCGAACCGTCGTTCATACGTCCACTTTCCCGTGCAACATTTCACGCAATAGCCGTCGGGCTCGCACTAACCGCGTTTCCACCGTCTCCACCGGCAGACCCAGGCAATCGCCGATTTCCGCGTAGCTCCAATTCTCCAGGTGCCGCAGCACGAATGGCTCGCGATACAGGGCCGGCAAGGCTTGCACCGCCCGCAGCAGGGTTGCCTGTAGCTCGTCCTGGAGAACGGCGCCGACCGGGCTGGCGTTTTGGACGGCGGCCACCTCCGGCAGAACATCCAGGCTGCCGGTCCGGCCGTCGCGCCGCCGGCGGGCCTCTCCGGCGTCGATGGCGGCATGCCGTGCCACCGAATAGAGCCAGGATCGCAAGCGCTGCGGGTCTTTAAGCGAATCCAACCGTTCCCAAACCTGGATCCACACCTGCTGGGCGATGTCGTCCACCCAATCCGGCCGGCCCGTGATCCCGTAAACCACGCTGCGCAGCCAAGAGTCATGCTCGCGAACCAGGCGGTCCGCCGCGGGCCGATCTCCGCGCTGCACGTCGGCCACGAGTTTCTGCAGCGCCTCACCGTCCACGGTGGCAGCGATTGTCACTGGAGGTTCAGACGGTTTGCTCATGCCCGCTACGCCAAAAAATTGTGTCAGGCGACGCAAAATGGTCCCGCCGCGGAGCCTTTCGCGAACCGTGCGGCGGCCTGCACGCCGGTTGTAATGGTGATCGCTACTTCGTAGTATTCGCTTTGGCCCGTGGCCTTATTATGGAGCCTTAATATGCCGCTGCCCAGAGTCTTAAAAGACCTTCTCAGCCTGCCGACCGGGACGTTCGTCGAGGGAGCGGTCCTGGAGTACATCGAAAGCACCTGCTCGAACTTGAAAGGCGTTACGTACACCTCCGACCGCTACGGCAATATCGTGGCTCATTATCGGAATCGGCCGCCTGGCTCGACGCCGCTGGTTTTTGCGGCACATACCGATCATCCGGGGTTTGTCGCCCAGGAGATGGTTGATGCGAAGACAGTGCGGGCGGCGTTTCGCGGCGGCGTGGCCTCGTCGTACATGGAGAAAGCGAAGGTCAGGTTCTGGAGCGGCGGACGTTGGATTAACGCCAAAGTTCGCGAGCTGACCCGCACCGTGGCCGCTCCTCGCTTTGGCGCCGGCGCGACGCGCCCGGAAGAAGGCTTGCTTACTGTCGCCCAGCCGGTTGAGCCAAATTCGCCGGGCATGTGGGACCTGGGCGGCCCCGTTCTCGACGGCGACTTGGTTCGCGGCATAGCCTGCGATGATCTGGCTGGCGTGGCGGCGATGCTGGCGCTACTCGCCCGGCTGAGCAAGAAGCAGGCCGCAGCCGAAGCCTACTGTCTCTTCACCCGGGCGGAGGAGGTGGGGTTCATCGGGGCGATCGGTGCGGCCGAGGCGCGGACGGTTTCGAAGAAGCTGCCGATCGTGGCGATTGAGACGAGCAAGGCGTTGCCCAGCGCGCCCATCGGCGCGGGCCCGATTCTGCGCGTGGGCGACCGGGCCAGCATATTCACGCCGGAGCTGACCGCCTGGTGCGGCCAGGTGGCCGAGAAGCTCGCCAAGCGGCGCAAGGGCTTCAAGTTTCAGCGCAAGCTGATGGACGGCGGGACCTGCGAATCCACCGCTTACGTCACGTACGGCTACGACGCGACCGGCTTGTGCCTGGCGCTAGGGAACTACCACAACATGAACGAGAAGACCGGCAAGCTGGGCAGTGAGTACGTCAGCTTGTCGGACTGGCGGAGCTTGGTGGACTGGTTTGAGGCGCTGGTGCTTGACCCGGACGGGTTTGCGCCGACGGAGTCGAAGAACATGGCGCGCGTCGATTTCGGCAAGAAGTTTTACGCCCAATCGGCGCGGCTGGAGACGTCGCCCCGCGGGTGACACGCGCGGCCGGTGCCATGCGCCGGGCGTCGGGTGCCACGGGCGCCGGGTGCCACGCGCGTCGGGTGCCACGCGCGTCGGGGGTGCCATGCCCAAGCCCGCGCAGCGGGCGCGGGCATGCCCTTACCGGTTACCGTGCGAAAAGTTTTCCCTCACCGGCTACCGTGCGAGACGTTTTGGCCAAGGCATGCCCGCGCTTAGAGCTTGGGCATGGCACCCACGACGGCACCCGATATGGCGCGTACTGGTCGGGCCGGACGTAAGCCGTTAGTTTTCCATCATGCACAGCACCCGCCGGGCCCGCACAGATGACGCCAGGCTGAACAAACCCGCCCGTCTCACCGAAGCCGGTTCCACCCGCTGGCGTAGCCGGCTCTGGCCGTTGGCCATTTTTGGCGCGGCGCTGATGATTCGCCTGATCTACCTTTGGCAATCGGCGGCCAACCCGACGTTCACCACGCCGGTGATGGATTCGTACGACTACGACGACCTGGCGCGGGCGCTGCTCGATGGCCACAAGCCGCACACGCCGCTGCTCTGGCAGCCGGTGTTCTATCCGCTGTTTCTGGCGGGCGTTTACAAGGTTGCGGGCGGGTCGATTCTGGCGGCGCGCATTCTTCAGGTCGCCCTCGGGGCACTCACTTGCGTCCTCACGTACATGCTGGGCGTGCGAGTAATCGGCCGGCGGGCCGGCATTCTCGCTGGCATCATCGTCGCCCTTTACGGCCCGCTGATTTTCTACGACGCCGACCTGACGGCGACCGGCTGGGCCGCCTTCTTTGCAGTAGCGTTCGTGCTGCTTTTTATCCGTTGTGCGGCGGGCTTCCAACCAGTCAGTGACTCTCGCGGGCCCGGTTCTCAACCAGCGAGTGCCTCTTGTAAGACCAGTTTTCGACCGGTCAGTCTGCCAGCGTCCCTGGCCCTGGGGGCCTGCGCCGCATTGAGCATCCTAGCGCGTCCGACGTTCCTGCCGGTCGTGATCGCCGGCGCGCTCTGGCTCGTATACAGAGCTTGTCGCAACGCGAAAGCGGGTTTCAGCCGATTACAGACGCCGAAAACAAAGGGGAGCGGCGAGGCTGATCCGTACGTAACTGGCCGAAGCGCGCTGAAGGTGTTAGCCGGCGGTCTGGCCGGGTTTCTTGCAATCACGGTTCCGCTGGCGGCCTGCAGCTATCCGCGGAGCGGCCACAGCGGCTTGTTGCCGGCTTCCGGAGGGATCAACTTCTACATCGGCAATAATCGCAACGCCGCCGAGACGATTGCTGCCCGGCCGGGGCGTGACTGGCGAGCCTTGGAGGACTTGCCGGCCCGGCATGGCGTACACGGGGATATGTGGGAACAACAGCGGTTCTACTACGCCGAGACCGCCCGCGATGTTGCGCACGCGCCGCTTGGATTCGTGCGCGGTCTGGCAGTGAAAGCTGTGGAGTTCTTCACCTCGCGCGAACTGCCGCGCAGCGAGGACATATACGTCTTCCGCCGCTGGTCTCCACTGCTCAGTACCTTGCTCTGGAAGATCGGCGGATTCGGGTTCCCGTTCGGCGTGCTGCTGCCACTGGCACTGATCGGGCTCATCCGCCACGGTCGCCGAATCCCCGCGCCTTTTTGGTTCATGCTCATTCTATATCCGGCGGCAATCATTCTCGTCTTCAATGCAGCGCGCTATCGCGCACCGCTCATCCCCATAATCGCAGTGATAGCGGCCGGCGGCGCTTTGACAATTGCTGAGGCACTCCGCAATTTGAGATGGACTGCACTTGCCGGCTACGGCGCTATTTGTGCGCTGGTAGTTGCGGCTTCTACTCTTCCCGGCCCGTTTCCGACGGAGCAACTCAACTATGACGCCGAACTCCATCTGCTGCTCGGCAATCGCTACAACCATGAACAGAAGCTCGCGCCTGCCATCGAACAGTTCAAGGCCGGCCTGCAATTCGACTCCAATAATCCCGATCTACACGCCAACCTCGCCAAGGCACTGCTTGCGCTCGAACGGCTGGATGAGGCCATCGAACATTATGCCGCGGCCGTCCGCTTGCGGCCCGGCTCGGCCCTCAACCATACGCTCTATGGGCTGGCACTTTTTCAGCGCGGCGACTTCGAGCGCGCCATCGAGGAATACCGGCGCGCCTTGGAGATTGAGCCTGGCTACGGAAAAGTGTGGTCGCAGCTCGGAGTGGCGCTTGAACAATCCGGCCGGCTGGATGAGGCCATCGACGCGTACCGCAGGGGCGTGCAGGCCTCCCCGAACGAAGTCATCATTCACTACAACCTCGGCGCGGCGCTGGCCAAACGCGGCCAACTGGAATCCGCTCTGAGCGCCTTGCAGGCCGCGCTGGCCGTGGACGCCAACTACATCGAGGCACGCTACGAACTAGCGCTCGTCCTGCAGCGCCTGGGGCGCAACGCGGAGGCGGCCGCGGCGCTGCAGGACGTGCTGGCCCGACAACCTGACCACGCGGCCGCACGCCGGCTGCTCAACCAGATCAGGGGAGAGACGCCGCGCCGGCCGTAGTTGCTCCGGCGCGGCAGTAGCTCGCCCGGCGGTCGCTCCAGCACACCGCTCGTCTCAGCCGCCAACAAGCAGCGAGACAAACGGATCTATGTCGAAGACATTCACGTCTCCGTCCCCATTGCAGTCTGCATTATCGATGCGACAGCCGGGATGCGCCGTGGCGTAGGCGGCCGGGTCGACCAGCGCGAGCACGAACGGATCAATGTCAAAAACGTTGATCGAACCGTCGCAATTCACGTCGCCCAAAACGATTACGTCGGTGCAGTTGAAGGCGCTGACTAAGACGGCGTCCAGTCCGCCTTCATCGATGGAATTGTTCGGCGTGTCGCGCACACTGAAGCGCAGTCTAACCTGGTTCGTCAGCGGGATGAAGTCGGCTAGGTGAATGGCCTCGCGCACCCATTCAGGTTGAACATTCTGAATGCGGCGCAGCAGGACCCAAGTCGCGCCATCGTCGCTCGAGGCCTCGACGTCGTACGGATCGCCGTCCTGGTCATCGTTCGCCCACCAGCGCGCGAATTCCAATACCGGATCGGGCAGACCAGTCAGGTCAATAGGCGGCGAGGTGAGGCAAGTCGGGCCGCCATCGACGTCCGAATTGCCGGCCCGGTTCTGCGTCAAATAGCACTGGCCCGAGCCGTCGTAATCCGCCCTCGGCGGGTCGCCTGTAACGCCCGAAACCACCGGCGCACCGCGTTCCCATGCGCCGCCGGTCAGCGAGGGGTCGTTCCAAACCGTCCAGCCGCGGTCCTGCTCGAAATCATCCTCAAATGCAATGATTAGGACACCCACGTCGGCCGTGTAGGTTGCATCCGGTGCGTTCAGCGGGTTGTAGACTGTGGTTCCGCTACTGCCCCTGGCGCTGAAGTAGAAACGCGGGCTAGCGCTGCATACGGCCGGCGGCAGGACGGCCTCGTACAGCCCGGAGCCCAGGTCGTTCAACGGTCGGGTCTGGAAATCTCCGCCGTCGAAACTGTAGTGCAGCAATCCAGAACCAGGGACGTACGTTTCCATGCCTTCCCCGATGTGGACAATAATCGAAGTCGGCTCACCTGGCGCAATATACGCCGGCACGCCTTCCGGCAAGCTGATCCCAAGTGGCTCGCGCGCAACTCCAGTGACTACCAGGGCAAAATCAACGTCCAGTTCGGGCGTCTCGACGTGGCCGTCCTCATTGATTTCACCGGCGATTACTTGGACCGTCCAGAAGCCCGGCTCCGGATGGGGGACGAACACGTTCTCGACCGTATCGATGGTGTTGGCTTCCCCATCAGGCACCGACCAGTTGCCTTCCAGCAAGCCGTTATTACCCCAGTAAACTGTGCCCGTGGGCGAAATGACCCGCAATGAGAGGTCATTGATTCTATGTTGCGAGGACGACGGCAGGGCGGCCGGGTCCGCGTACGTCAGAGTACAGCGCAGTGCCGGCTGATCCGGCCGGACCCACAGCGGCACGGTGTACCTCTCGAACGGCCTCAGCACCACTGTTTCGTCCACGAAGTACACTTGGTCCCGCAGGTCCCACATGTTCTGGACGCTGGGCAGGCCCCAACCCTGGTGCACGCGCGTCAGGTCATGCGACTTGCCCTGAAATGGGTACTGGTTGCCGGTATTGATCAGGAATGCCTTGGCGGTGGACGAGTGGCAGCGGTTATCAAAGACGCTGCCATTGGGATCGAACTCGTTGCCGAAGACGCCCTTGGACCACATCTGGAAAAAGAGGCCGACGTGACCCGCGATGGCCGGCGTGGCGCCGCTCGTGCCCCCGAACTCGTCGGTGTACGCTGTCGCGCCGGGGTAATCGACGGTGTGAATGAAATCTACCCAGAAACACATGTCAGGCTTGATGCGGCCGTCCAGGGCCGGGCCGGTGCTCGCATAGTGGTCCCATTGGTCGTCAGCCAGGTCCAGCGTGTCGTAGTGCTGTACGCCGCCGCAGGAGATGATGTTCTTGGCCCAGGCCTCCGCCATGGACAGAGCACTGCCGGCATTGGCTTGCGCCTGAAGGTGCACGATATCCAGATCGAAGATTATTGTGTCGACCTCGGCGGAAATGGTGGTGTACTCTAATGTCCGGTCGGTGCCGCAACTGGAGCTTTGAAAGACGGCGTAGTACGGTTCGTTAAGCAGCTCGGCCGTGTAGTCATAGCGCGAGCCGGACTCGTATACATACCAGTCGGCGGTAATGCCCTGGCCGGCCGGGCATATGCCGCGCGCAGCCGGGTCGCCGGTGCCGTCGCCAAAGATTATCCCCGAGCAGCAGGCGCCGTGGAAATGGCCCGGCGAGGAGGTGTGCTGGATTAGCGGGCGTGAGGCGAAATCCACATGTTGGTAATTGAACCCGACATCCAGGACTTCGCCGCGGACGCCCGCCCCGTCAAAACCGGCCACCTGCTCGACATAGTCGACCCCGCCGATCAACCGGAACTTGTCCATAGCCAGTTCCACGGGGGCCCAGTGATCGATGAAGGCGACCTCGTCCCAGTGCGCGACGGTTACGGCCTGGCTGGGGGTAAGCGTCGCGCGCAGCAGGTACTTGCCGGCGTTGCGCACGTCGACGACGCCGCCCAGCGCCTCGATGCGCTGGGCAACCGCGTTCTTCTGATCATCGCCTGCTTCGAATACCTGAATGTTGAAACGCTCCGCCGGCAAGCCGGCACTTCTCGACTGCTCGCGCAGGGATGCCTCCATGCGATAGGCGGGGTGATAGGGTCCAACCCAGCGCACGAATGGCAGTGCGGCGACTGAGTCGCGCACCTCCGGCGTCATCTTGACCACGTACGCGTGGTTGGGAAGGAATTTGTATATTGTGCCACCGCGGGCTTCGATCGCCGTCCGGAACTCCGGCAGCGGTTGGGCCACGAATTGCACGATGTAGATATGGCCGGACGCATCCGCAACCAGCTCAACCGGCAACGCGGGGGCCCGTACCACGGGGTCAAACTCCTGCTGTCGCAACTTGAGCGCATAAGAGGTCGCGCGCACGGTCGCCATTGTCTGACCATCTAAACTGATCGCGTAATAGCTCTGCGGGGTGCCGCTTGCCGGTGTTTCTTCCCAGCACGCAATCAGGACCGGTGAGTTCTCGACCGGAACAAGGCGGGCATTCGCGACCTGATTTGGGGTGCGGTGGAACGGCGCCGCACAACCCAGGGCAAGTCGCGTCTCGGCGTCCACCACTGACAGCGTCAAAGCAGCGTTGGGCGACGCGTTCCAGCCACATGACTCCGGCGGCGGCGCTGCCGCCAACTGTAGCAGAACGACAGGAAACACAGCTTTCAAAAGGTGGGCGTTCATGTCAAGTCTCCGAACCGATATTGGGCGCCTTAACCAAGCCGGCTGTGGACCGGCTCAAGAACGCGATGGTTTACATTCTGTGGTCCAGCCGGCGTGAGGAGGCCCGCCGGCTGGACCTGTTAGGCTGCCAGTGCCTTCACTCCTAGCAGCCGGATGTCAAACATTGCACGAACGAGTCGATGTCAAACACATTGATCGAACCATCACCATTGCAGTCCGCATTCAGTATGGAGCAGGCCGGGTAGGCCGCGCCATAGGAGGCGGCGTCGGTTAATGCCAGCACGAACGGATCAATATCGAAGACATTGACCACACCGTCGCAATTCAGATCGCCGTGATCGATCCCGTCAGTGCAATTAAAGCCGCGAATAGAGACGGCGTCCAAGCCGCCTTCGTCGACCGAATTGTTCGGTACGTCGCGCACGCTGAAGCGCAGTCGGACCTGGTCCGTCTGCGGAATAAAGTCGGCCAAATGTATTGTTTCGACTACCCACTCCGGCTGGACATTTTGAATGCGTCGCAGGAGCACCCAGTTCGTGCCGCCATCGGCGCGAATCAGGTCGATATCCGGCTCGGCCGGGCTCCAGCGGTCGACGAACTGCACTTCGTCCCAGCGGATCACGTCGAACAACTGCTGCGGCGTAAGCGTGGCCTGCATCAAGAACCGCCCCGCATTGCGCACGTTGACCTCGCCGCCCAGCGCTGCAATCCTGTCGGCCACCGCGTCCTGCGCGCCCTCGCGCTCGAAAAGCAGAATGTTGTAGCGCTGCATTGGAAACAACTGGCCGGCATCGCCGCGGTTGGCGCGAAGAAAGTGCTCCAGCCGATAAGCGGGATGGTACGGCCCGAGCCAGCGCACAAACGGTAGCGCTGCGACCGCCTGGCGGGCCTGCGGCCCGAGTTTCACGAGATAGGCGTGATTGGCAATGTACTTGTATAGTTTGCCACCCCGCGCCTCGATGGCCGTTCTGAACTGCTCCAGAGGCTGAGTCACGAATTGCACAATGTAAATCTGCGAGTCTTCATCCGCGGCCAGATCAGTCTCAACTGCGGGGATCCGCCCCAGCGGGTCGAACTGGCTGTGTTGCAGTTTCAATTCATATGAAGTCGGCCGCACAGTGGCCATATTTTCGCCGTCGAGGCTGATAGCGTAGTACGGCGTGAGTTGTCCGTCCGGTGCGGTCTGTTCCCAGCAGACCAGACACACGGTCGATTGCGGAACTTCGATCAGGCGCGCCGCGGAGATTACGTCCGGCGTCTCGTGGAAGGAAACGCCGTTTAGCGCCATATGGGTCCGCCCACCGCCGCGGGCTACGCTTAGCCCGGCCTTTGACAGCGTTGTGCCGGCGGCGGGTGTACTCGGGAACAATTGTCCTAGTGCAATCGCGGAGAAGGCGAGCGCTAACGGCATGATGGGCAGCAGACGCTTCACTTCGACTCTCCTGAGCAAGGAACTGTTCCAGCCGCTGCGCCCTGAATATACTGATTGCGCCCCAACCCTGCTAGGTGGGTTTCGGATTTCCACTTATTGCCGCGTTTATAAGGCGTGCCGTTACGTCAGGTAACTAACAACGCGGGATATCGATGCCTTTTTGTGCCGCTACGCGGACGGCAATGTCGTAACCTGCGTCCACGTGCCGAATCACGCCGGTGGCCGGATCGTTGGTCAACACGCGGGCGAGGCGGCGCTCCGCTTCTCGTGTACCGTCCGCAACGATCACCATTCCGGCGTGCAGCGAATAGCCGATACCCACGCCGCCGCCGTGGTGAATGCTGACCCACGTGGCCCCGCTCGACGCATTGACCAGAGCATTCAGCATCGGCCAGTCGGCGATTGCGTCCGAGCCGTCCTTCATGCCCTCAGTCTCGCGGTTGGGGCTGGCCACCGAGCCGCAGTCGAGATGGTCGCGGCCGACGACGATCGGCGCGCTAACCTTGCCTGTGCGAACCAGATCGTTAAACACCGCGCCCATCCGTGCCCGCTGGCCGTACTTCAACCAGCAGATGCGCGCCGGCAGACCCTGGAAGGCGACCTTCTCGCGCGCCAGGCGAATCCAGCGGCATAGATGCGCCTCTTCGGGGAAGGTCGCCAGCACGGCCTCGTCCGTGGCGGCCAAGTCACGCGGATCGCCCGATAGCACCGCCCAGCGGAACGGCCCGGAACCCTCACAGAATAGCGGGCGGATGTATTCAGGGACGAAGCCCGGAATGCGAAACGCGTCGACCGGCTCAATCCCGAACGGCCGCGCATCGCCGGCCGCGCCGCGGTAACGCTCGTGTGCTTCGACCGCGTGGCCGCGGAGATTGTTGCCATAGTCAAACGTGACTGCTCCGCGCTTTTGAAGTTCGAGCATGTGCCGCACGTGTTCGTTCATGGTGCGGAACGATTCGCGCACATACGTCTCCGGGTCTTCCTGCCGCAGGCGCAGCAACGCGGCATAACGCGCCTCGCTCCACGGCTCGCCGCCGTGACTCTGCGGCCGGGTCGTTGCGGAGGCGTGCGCCCCGCCGAGAATGCCGTTGGGTACGTAGCCGTTCAGCGGATCATGGGCCGACGTCTGGTCGGTCAGGACGTCGGGCGTGATGTTGCGGCGAATGAGTTCGGCCAACAGGTCAGCCTGGTTGCCGACCCACGCGATCGAGACCGCCTGGTTGGCCTCTTTGGCCTCGACCGCCCAGGCGATGGCCTCATCCAGCCTGTGGGTGCTCTTGGCGAGATAGCGCGTCTGCAAGCGGCGCTCGACGCGGTGGGGATCGACTTCAGCCGCCAGCATCACGCCGTCATTGAACGTCGCCGCCAGCGGCTGCGCTCCGCCCATGCCGCCCAGCCCGCCCGTGACCACCAGCCGGCCCCTCAACGAGCCGCCAAAGTGCTTGCGGGCCGCCGCGGCGAACGTCTCGTACGTGCCCTGCAAAATGCCCTGCGTGCCGATGTAGATCCAGCTTCCGGCCGTCATCTGCCCGTACATCGTCAGGCCGAGGGCCTCAAGCCGCCGGAACTCGTCCCAGGTGGCCCATTTCGGCACGAGCATGCTGTTGCTGATGAGCACCCGCGGCGCGTCCGGGTGCGTCTTGAGCACGCCGACCGCCCGCCCGGACTGCACCAGCATCGTTTCGTCGTTCTCGAGGCGTTTGAGCGTGGCGACGATCCGCTCGAAATCCTCCCACGAGCGGGCGGCCTTCCCTCGCCCACCGTAAACGATGAGTTCTTCGGGCTTCTCGGCCACATCCGGGTCGAGGTTGTTCATGAGCATGCGCAAGGCGGCTTCCTGCTGCCAGCCTTTGCAGGACAACGTGGTACCGCGCGGGGCTCGGACGGTGTGTGCTGTTGGCGGCATGGTCTGACTCCAGACTGCGTTCTTTTCTGGTTCGGTTAACTCACGGTCACTTTATGCCGGACTTCGTAGTTTATGCGTACCTTACCCGTTGCCAATATGAGTTGGCCACCGCCCGGATTCCGGGGCAGGGCATCGAAAGGGATCGAAAGATCACAACATCGAGAGGGATTAAGGGATCGAGGGAACAAAAAACGCCTACGGCATCTCTAACGCGTTCTTTTTCGCGTACGCCGCACGCGCGGGTTTCGTTTCTTGCCCGCCGGGCGGAACCCGAGATGGGCAGACAGTTGCGCGCGGATGACCTCAGCGTGAAAGCAAGCGGCGTCATAATTCGGATACTTGCGCGCCCGGAATAAGACGCCGGCAGCGTGATAGTCGCCCTCGGCCTTGGCGATCCACTCAGTTGCGGGCGACTTCATAGAGCGTTTTCCCATGCGCCACTATTTCGCGCAAGAACGGATCGTTTAATTTCAGCCGGTGCGCAAGCTCGCCTGCGGATATGGTGAGCAGGTCCAGCGGAAAAGAGCGGCTAATACGCTTTTGAATCTCGATGGCGCGATCCGCCGCAGGGGCGTCGCCCGGAAATACTACGAGCAGATCGACGTCCGAACCCGCCTCGGCACGCCCGTATGCATGCGAGCCGAAGAGGACGATGCGTTGCGGTGCGAAATGCCGGACGACCTCCTGGCAAAACTCCTCGATGTGCTGAAGGATATCGTCGTGGTCCTCTCGCTCCGCCTGTTTCAAAGCGTCGCCAGCGAAGACGCGCTCGATTCCTGGCAATGTGCGGTCGAACCGATACCGTTCATCCCAGGGTCCACAAAATACCTCAGGAGGGAGGGGGATTCGTGCAAACGGGTTTTCGACTACGCTGATGCGCGGGCACACACCCAGTGAGACCGGGATCTCCGAATACAGCGCCATACGAATTTCCAGTCGCTGGGCAGCGGTCGGCTCCGCACCCGTTCGTGCCTTCAGCTCTGAAATGCGTTCGTTGTATGCTGCCTCGAATCTCGGGTTACTGATCGTACGCTCACTCAGAACGGCAATGGCGCTGATACCGGTGTTCTGCACGCGCCCGCTTTTCTGATCGCGCATTTTCCCCCGGCCCAGGTGAGCGTGGCGTGCCTGGTTGCGCAGCAAGATCCCTCGTTCCGGATCGAATGGAATCTCCAAGCCGTCGTCGCCCAGCATGGCCGCGACGAGAACGCGCGGCCAATCTCGGAACGCCCAGTCACTCACGTTGTGAAGTATCAGAACGCAGCAGTTCTCGGTCTTATACTCCCGGAACTGCCGCCGCACTTCATGGATTTCCTTCCGTATGCTTCGATATGGATCAAAGTTCGCGGCGCGAGGCCGAGGTTGGGTTCCGTACAGTCCCTTGACCTCACAGAGCAAGACGTGACCGCTCCACGTCACCCGAAAATCCGGGCGCTTCTGCTTCCCTTCGATCTTTGGCTCGAAGTCGAACGAAACCCCGTGCGTGTCCAAGTAGTCTTGGAACATCCGCTCTGATTCGTCCATCTGTTTGCCTGCGCGGGACGCCTTGGCTATTCGCAGCATGCTTGGCCTCCGTTCCGCCCGGAGTACGTCGATAGGGGTCCTCGCTGGCGCTCGAGCCTCGTCATACCGATAAGTGTCGCTACGTTTGGCTGGCTGTCAAAGGTCACCTTGCAAGCACTCGCTCGCGTCCGCATCCGCGCCGGGCGCGAAATGTCACGTAATGAGCAGCGGCGCCCGGCTCTCGCGCTCCACTTGCGACAGCTTGCACTGCCGCGGGTCCTTGTCTGGACGCCAGCGCAGCAGGCGCGTGCCGTGCCGGAAGCGCCCGCCGGTGAAATGATCGTATTCAACCTCGACGACCAGCCGCGGAGCGAGTGGTTCCCATTCGGTCGAGCGTTCCGTCGCCCATCGGCTCGGACCGCCGGGCGCGCTGCCCGTAAAACCCGGCGGCTTCCTGAGCTGCTCGAGCTTTCGAGTCAACGCTGGCCGCTCACTGACCTTAATGCCCGAGGTGAACCCCACATGATTCAGCTTGCCTTCGTCATCATACAGGCCCAGCAGCAGCGACCCGACCAACCGGCCGCTGGTCGCATACCGAAACCCGCCCACCACGCAGTCGGCACTGCGGTGACGCTTGATCTTCAGCATGCCTGCGGTGCGTTCGTGCTGGTAAGGCAGCTTGCGGTTCTTGGCGATGACCCCATCAAGGTTCCAGCCGGCATCGTGGATCCACTCACGCGCCTGGTCGACGTCCAGAGTCGCCGGAGAGAGCCGCACCGACCCGCTCTTCGGGAACACACGCCGCGCGAACGCTTCCAGCTTCGCCCGGCGCCGCGAAAGCCGCTCGTCGGCCACAAGGCGGCCCTGCTCGTCCACGAGTATGTCGAATGCGATCAGCAGCGCCGGCCGCTCGCGCGATAACTTACGGATCCGGCTTTCGGCCGGATGTATGCGTTGCAGCAGGTCGTCGAACGACAGCCGCCCCTCGATCGGCACGACGATTTCGCCGTCCAACACGAACTGCCGCGGTCGCAGCGCGGCCAGCGCCGCCACCAGCTCGGGAAAATACCGGCTCAGCGGCTTGGCGGCCTTGGATTGCAAATTCACGTCGTCGCCGTCGCGGAAAGCCAGGCAGCGAAACCCGTCCCACTTCGGCTCGTACTGCCACTGCGCACCCTCCGGCAATTGCTCGGCCACCTCGGCCTCCATCGGCATCACAGGCGGACGAAGCGGCAGCGTCACAGCAGCCGCTCCAAGCGAAAGCGCCCGCCGCGCTGCAGCAACGGCTTCCACAGGTCACCGATCCGCCGCACGCGGGCCGGCACATTATCTAAGCGGAAATCGGTGATGCGGATGCCGTGCTCGACCTCCTGCCAGGTCACGGGCGTCGAGACGGTCGCCTGCGGCGTCGGCCGGACCGAGTAGACCGAGGCCAGCGTGCGCCCCCAGGCATTCTGGTTGTAGTCGACCAGCACACGATTGCGCGGCCGCTTGTGAATGCGGTATTCGGCCGTGATGAGTTGCGGGTGTTCGGCTGCGAGAGCCTGAGCAAAGGCTTTGGCGAAAGTCCACACCTGCTTCTGCGCCGGCCCGCGAACGATTGGCCCATAGATGTGTATGCCGCGCGAGCCTGTGGTTTTCGCATAGTTCGGTATCTTCAGCCGATCGAGCGCGGCGTGCACGTGAAGCGCCGTTTCGAGTACTTGTTCAAAAGTCGCATTAGGCACCGGATCAAGATCGAAGTGCAGATAGTCCGGCCGGTTCACGTCGTCGCACGGGGCGTACCACTGGTTCAGATCAATGCAGCCGAGGTTGACGAGCCACAACAGGCTGGGCAAGTCCTGCACGACCGGGAAGTGTATGACGTTCCCCGAATCGTGCTCGATGGCGCAAAGCTGGATCCAATCCGGGCGCGGCGCCGGGGCCCGTTTCATGAAGAAGAAGTTGCCGGCCACGCCGTTCGGATAGCGCTTCATCACCATGGCACGCTGGCGCACGTGCGGCAGCAGAACCGGCGCGACATCCGCGTAGTACTGCAGCAAGTCCCGCTTGGTCAGGCCGAGTTCAGGCCAGAAAACCTTTCTCAAGTTAGTCAGCGAGACGCGCCGCCCCGCCACTTCCAGTACAGCCGCGTTTTCGTCCGGGATTTCGACCCGTGGCGTGATCCGGGTTCTCTCAGCGCGAGCGGTCGCCGTCTTGGACCTGACGGCACGACTGGCAAAACGTGCACGCGGCATGCGCCGACTACTCTACCGGTTCGCTGGACCTCGGGTCTTCTCCGGGCGACCGCGCGGCCGCCGGCACCGGCTCCGCTTCGGGCTCCGGCCACGGCCCGCCGGATTCATCCAGGGCGTCGGCCTCGATTTTTTCACGGATCCGCTCCCGGGTTTCGGGATCGGTTACCTGCGGCTCCGGCTCGTCCGTCCAGTCGTTCGGCCGGCCGCTCGGTTCAAAGGCAGCATTCATCACATACTCCCCTTTGCTGCACTCGGCTTGCGGCAGGATTCTATGGCCGGAATTTACGCCGGCTTCTTTTCAAAGCCGTTAGTCTCGCGCGGGCGCGGCTTGCCAGTCGTTGTCACTTGCAGGCGCCTGAAGAATTCCGGACCTCGAGACCGCCGGTCCGGTGAATAACCGCGCTGCAAACTCGCGCGTTACAGCGCTCGACCTAAAGGCCGATCCCGCATATAAAAAAGAGTTCGCCAGCCGAATGCGGACGGACGCGCCCGCGGGAGTGAGTGTTGAGGCGGTTTCGGAAGGCCCGTTCGTACATGGCATTTTTACGCCTTGGCCCGCGGAGACTCCGCGCCGGCGAATTGAGACTCCGCGCCGGCGAAGTGCTGGTTGCTGCCGCGGCGCTGGTGTGGCTGGCCGCCTCGCAGTTTCAACTTGCGGCGCATTGGGCGGGAATCGCCCTCTTGGATCACTTCGGCCACGGCCAGGCGACGCTGCCCGTCGCGCCCGGCGAGCCAACGCTGGCGTATATCGGACCCGGGGCCGGTATCGCGCTGATCGGGTCCTTTCTGACCATCTTCATCGCGCTGCTTTCTGCTTTCGCGGCTCTGCTGGTGTGGCCGCTACGGCTGATCTGGCGCCTGATCCGCGGGCGGCATGCATACAAGTATGCTCAGGTGCCGCGCGTGGTCATTCTCGGACTGGACGGGCTTGATCCGGAGCTGGCGGAAAAGTTCATGGATGAGGGGCTGCTGCCGAACCTCCAGCGATTGCGCGACGAGGGTAGCTTCCGCCGGCTGGGCTCAACCTGGCCGCCGCTTTCGCCCGTCGCCTGGTCCTCCTTCAGCACCGGCGCCAATCCCGGCAAGCACAACGTCTTCGACTTCCTGACGCGCAACCCGTCCGATTATCGGCCGACGATTTCATCGGTGCGGTTGCGCGAGCCACGGCGCAAGTTCAAACTTGGGCGCTACATCATCCCGCTTTCCAAACCGGAAATCACGCTCACCCGCAAGAGCAAGCCGTGGTGGAAAGTGCTGAGCGACGCTGGCATTTTCAGCGCGGTTCTACGCGTGCCGGTGACCTTCCCGCCGGACAAGTTCCACGGTGTGCAGCTTTCGGCCATGTGCGTGCCGGACCTGCGCGGCAGCCAGGGCATCTTTACGCACTACGTCGAAACCGGCCAGGAGGGGGCGACGATGGACGGCGACGTCGGCGGTGATCGCATCCGGGTGACCCGCAATGGCCGGGCCGTCGAATCCTACCTGCGCGGGCCGGTGAACACGCTACGCGTTGATCGGCCTGAGATGCGCCTGCCCTTCCGCGTGGTTTCAGACGGAAACGGCGCGGCGAAGATGCGGCTGGACGGGCAGGAGATTCACCTGCCGCTTAACAAGTATTCTGAATGGGTGCGCTTCGCGTTTCACCCGGCGCCGGGCATCAAGGTGCACGGCATCTGCCAATTCCTATTGAAGAGCTTCGAGCCGCCCTTCGACCTGTACTGCACGCCGCTGCACATTGACCCGCACAAGCCGGTGATGCCGATTTCCCATCCGGCCAGTTATGCGACGTACCTGGCGGCCAAGCACGGGACGTTCGCCACGCTGGGTTTGGCGGAAGACACGTGGTCGCTTTCGGAGAAGGTGCTGACTGAGGACGAGTTCCTCGAGCAGACTTACGAAATTCACGCCGAGCGCGAGGCGATGTTCTTCGACACGCTGCGGTGCGTGCGGCAGGGCGCGATCGCGTGCGTGTTCGATACGTCCGACCGCGTACAGCACATGTTCTTCCGCTTCTTCGACGAAAAGCACCCGGCCTTGCAGCCGCAAGAGCGGGCCTCACACGCCCCGGCGTTCCGCGAGATGTACAAGGTGATGGATGACCTGGTCGGGCGCACGCTGGAGGCGATCGGCGACGAGACCGCCCTGCTGGTCATGTCCGATCACGGGTTCAAGCCGTTCCGGCGGGGCGTGGACCTGAACGCCTGGCTGGTCGCGAACGGGTACATGGTTCTGAAGGACGGCGCCAAAACGGCGTCGCACCCGTACCTGGTCGACGTTGACTGGAGCAAGACGCGGGCGTACGCCATCGGCCTGGCGGGCATCTACATCAATAAAAAGGGCCGCGAAGGCCAGGGCATCGTCGCACCCGGCCAGGAGGCGCGCGATTTACTTCGAGAACTGAGCCGCAAGCTCACCGGCCTGCGCGACGACCAGACCGGCGAGGTCGCCATACACGAGGCGGTCCTCAGTGCGGACGTGTACCGCGGCCCCTATATCGACCAGGGCCCGGACCTCCTGATCGGCTATAACGTCGGCTACCGCGTCTCCTGGGATGCGGCCGTCGGCAAGGCCGGCACGGCGGTATTCGAAGACAACCGGAAGGCCTGGAGCGGGGATAACTGCGTGCATCCGGCCCTGGTGCCGGGCGTTCTGTTCAGCAACATGAAACTGCGGGAAGAGCCGGTCAACATAATCGACATCGCCCCGACCGTGCTCGAGTTGTTCGGACTGGAAAAGCCCGCCTATATGGACGGCAAGAGTTTGTTGCCCGCGGAGACAGAATGAAGCGAAACCGGGCATCAAGGGCCGCAATGCCCGCGCCAATGTGAAGAGGTGATGAAAATGCCAAAAATCAAGATTGAACAGGCGACTTATGACCGGCTGGCGGAGCTCTCCGGCAAGGCCGGCTACTCTTCGGTGGACGAGTTCGTGACGCACATCATCGAACGCGAGCTGGAAAAGTTTCAGGATGCCAGCGACGACCAGCAGATCGAGGAGCGGCTGCGCGGCTTGGGGTATATCGAATGATGCGAGCCCTCGAACGATCCGAACCATCGAATCATCCGAGCCCTTGAATGACTTGGGCGCGATGAAGCAGCTTCAAAAATGAACGTTGTCAACGCCGTCTTGACGAACCTCACAGAACTGCTGTGGTATCCGCTGCGCACACTGCCTGGGGTGCTCGTGCTCGTGATCTGGGCGGCCATCGCGGGCGCACTGGCCGGGCTCATGTTCCGGTATACGTCGAATCAGAAGGCCCTGGCGCGCGTTGGCGATCAGATCAAGGCCAATCTGCTGGCCATGCGGCTTTTCAAAGACGACCTGCGGGTCACTTTCCGCAGTCAGGCCGGCCTGCTGAAGGCGGCGGGTCTGCGTTTCTGGTACGCCCTGCCGGCCTTCGTCGCAATGCTGGTGCCTTTTGTGCTGCTGCTCGTTCAGCTTGCGCTGCGTTTCGAGTACCGGCCGCTGCGCCCGGGCGAAATGGCAGTTGTCGAGCTGAAGCTGGCGCCGGAAGCATGGGAGACTGGGCAAAACGCAGCGCTCGAAACCCCGCCAGGCGTGATCATCCAGACACCCGCGCTGCGCGACGCGCGCGAAAAGGCAATCTACTGGCGCATCAGCCCGCAAGAAGGCGCGACCAGCGGCCGCCTGCGCTGGCAGGTCGCCGGACAAACCGTGGAAAAAGAACTGACCGTGTGCGACGACCCGCAGTGCCCGTGCACAGTCAGCATGCAGCGGCCGGGCGTCAGCTTCTGGGACCGTTTGCTGCACCCTGGCGAACCGGCCTTCCCGGCCGACTCGCCGGTGCGCGCGGCGATCGTGCATTATCCGCCGCGGCAAACGCCGGTTTTCGGTTTCGACATCCCCTGGTGGGCTACTTTCCTGGTGGCCTCAATCCTGATGGCTTTCGTGCTCAAGCCCGTACTGAAAGTGCGCTTCTGAAGCTCTGAACGCGTCGCATGGCGCGTCCAGCCGGCTCACCCGCCAAACTCGTCCGCTTGATGCTTGCAGAATCCGCCCCGTCGTGGCACGCTGGCCGACTTGTTTTGGCCGATGGGAGACCTCCATGACAATTGAGCAGCGCGAACATGACAGCACACACCCGTTTTCCGTCCACGACATGCTTGCGATGGACCGTATCGGCGAGCCGCAGGTTTCGCCCGACGCCCGCAACATCGCCTTCACACTCCGCGTCACCGATCTCGAGGCCAACAAGGGCCGTACCCACCTGTGGCTCGTCGGCGTCGACGGTACCGGGCTGCGGCGCCTGACGACGCACCCGGCCGGGTGCAGCAACCCGCGCTGGTCCCCCGATAGCCGCACGATCTACTTTGTCTCCGCCCGCAACGGCGGCTCCCAGGTCTGGCGGATTTCGATAGACGGCGGCGAGGCCGAGCAGGTCACACACTTGCCTCTCGATGTCGGCTGCTTCGCGATCTCGCCCGATGGGCGGCACTTGGCGGTGAGCATCGATGTATTCGTCGACGCCGCCACGCTCGACGAAACCAAGGCCCGCCTGGAGGAAATCAGCAAGCGGAAGTCCACGGGCCGTATCTACGAACGCCTCTTCGTGCGCCACTGGGACGCCTGGAAGGACGGCCGGCGCGCGCACCTGTTCGTGTTGCCGATTGAGCCAGCGGCACAAAGCCCGACCGACTCCGGCGGCGCGCCGATCGACGTAATGAAAGGCATGGACGCCGACGTCCCGTCAAAGCCCTTCGGCGGTGCAGAAGAGTTCACGTTCACGCCCGATGGCCGGGAAATCGTCTTCTCCGCCCGCAACGTGGGGCGCGAGGAGGCCTGGTCGACGCAGTTCGACCTGTACGCGGTGCCGATTGACGGCTCAGCACCCCCGCGCCTGTTGACCCCGGGCAATCAGGCCCTCATTACGCGCCCAGTCTTCTCTCCCGACGGAAAGAGCCTGGCCTACCTGGCGATGCAGCGTCCCAAGTACGAATCCGATCGCCAGCGCATCGTAGTAGCAGAGTCGAGGCAAGTAGCAGACCCGGGGCATCAAGTAGCAGAGCCGGGGCATCAAGTAGCAGAGCCGGGGCGTGTCGCCCCGGAAAATGCCAAAGCGCCCCCCGCGCGCGTACTAACCGAACAATGGGACCGCTCCGCCGCCGAACTCGCCTGGTCCCCCGACGGCGCGACCATCTACACTTGCGCCGCCAACCTGGCCCAGCACTCGTTGTTCGCGGTCGATGTGGCGACCGGCGCCGTCCGCACCGTGCTTTTCGAAGGCCACATCACCGATATCGCCGCCGCCGGCTCGCGAATCGTTTTCGCCCTGCATCACCTCCGCCACCCCGCTGAGCTGTACTCCATAAACCCAGACGGAACCGATCTCCGCCAAATCACACACATCAACGCTGCCAAGGTCGCCGCCGCACGCATGGGCGAACCGGAGCAATTCACATTCAAAGGCTGGAACGACGAAACCGTCTACTGCCGGATCGTCCGCCCCATCGACTTCGACCCGCAGAAGAAATACCCGGTCGCCTTCCTGATCCACGGCGGCCCGCAAGGCTCGTTCGGCAACGACTTCCACTATCGCTGGAACCCGCAAGCCTACGCCGGCGCGGGCTACGCCGCGGTCATGGTCGACTTCCACGGCTCGGTCGGCTACGGGCAGGCCTTCGTCGACTCTATCAACGGCCACTGGGGCGATCGTCCGCTCGAAGACCTGCAAAAGGGCTTGGCGGCCGCCCTGGCGCGCTATCCATGGATGGACGGTGAGCGGGTCGCCGCCCTGGGCGCTTCGTACGGCGGATACATGATCAACTGGCTGCACGGCGTCTGGCCCGGCCGATTCCGCTGCCTCGTGTGCCACGACGGCAACCTCGACGAGCGCATGGCCTACTACGACACCGAGGAACTGTGGTTCCCTGAATGGGAGCATGGCGGGCCCCCGTGGGAGCGGCCGGAAGAATACACCAAGCACAACCCGATCGATCACGTGCAGAACTGGGGAACACCGACGCTGGTTATCCATGGCGGCCAGGACTTCCGCGTCGTGGATACGCAGGGTCTCTCAACCTTCACAGCCCTGCAGCGCCGCGGCATCCCCAGCAAATTGCTGTATTTTCCGGATGAGAACCACTGGGTCCTCAAGCCGCACAACAGCATTCAATGGCACGAGACGGTCATCGCTTGGCTAGACCAGTGGTGCCGCCGCTGAGCGCGAGTGCAAGCACAGCGTCGAACAAACCGCGTGCGCGCTGAATAACCGCGTGCACGCCTGAACAAGCCGCGTGCGCGCAGTGAGTAGCAGAGCCGGCTCGTGTCGAGCCGGAATGTGACCAGCGTGCTCCCAATCGCTCAGGTGGCACGCGCGGACACGGACCGGTTCCCCTCGCTTGCGCTTCGGCCTCGGATCAGGGGGACCAGGCTAGGCTTTGCTTTGCTCCCGCGCGACCAGGTCGGCCGCGACCACCTCCGCCTCGCCGACTGCGGGCTCCGCGCCGTTTTCGCGCTCCATCAAGCCCGCGAAGGTCAGAGGGGCGGTGAAGTCCGGGTAAGCTCGCCGCAGGGCCGCGTGGACCAGGCCGGCGAACATCGGGTTGGCACGCAATGGCCGGCTGATCAGCTCGGGGTGAGCCTGCGTGCCGACGTAGTAGGGGTGCATCTCCTGCGGCAGCTCCAGGATGTTCATGATCTCCGCCCGCGGCGAACGGCCGGAGAAGATGAGGCCGTGTTCTGCCAGTTGCGGTATGTAGCGCGGGTCGACTTCGTAGCGGTGGCGGAAGCGCATGCGGGTGCGCTCGCCGAACATGCGCCAGGCCAGTGTGCCCTTACGCACGTGAACGTCCTGGCCGCCCAGCCGCATTGTGCCGCCCAAGCCCTCGATCTTCTTCTGCTCGGGCAGCAAGTTTATGACGGGGTAGCGGCACTCCGTGTCGATCTCGGTCGAGTTCGCGTCTTCCATGCCGCACACGTTGCGGGCGAACTCGATTACGGCCATTTGGAAGCCGTAGCAGATGCCCAGGCACGGCAGCTTGCTCATGCGGGCGTACTTGAGGCAGGCGATCTTGCCCTCGGCACCGCGCGTGCCGAACGCACCGGGAACGATGATGCCGTCCAGCCCTTTGACCGCCTCCGAGACGGTTTGATCGTTAAGGTGCGAGGTATCAATCCAGCGAACGTGAACCTTGCACCCCCAATGCACGCCGGCGTGCTCCAGGGCCTTCAGAATGCTGGCGTACGCGTCGCGAACCGCGGTGTACTTGCCGGTGATGCCGATCGTGACCTGGTGCTCGGCCGACCGCAGCCGCGCCAGGTAGCGTCCCCAGACCTCGCGCGAGGTGCGTTCGGCCTGCTCATCGACCTTGTCTTCAAGCCGCAGCCATTCGATTACCGCCCGGTCATAGCCGGCACCGCGCAACATTTCCGGAATTTGGTAGACGCTCTCGCAGTCGTGCATGCTGAAGACACGGTCGGGCGGCACGTTCGAGAACATGGCGATCTTCTCGCGTACCTTGTGCGTGACCGGGTTCTGGGCGCGGCAGGCGATGATGTGCGGCTGTATCCCGCATTCGAGCAGCCGGCGGATGCCCAGTTGGGCCGCCTTGCTCTTCTGCTCACCGAGGATCGACGGCTCCATGACGTACGTCAAGGCGACGAAGCACACGCTGCGCGGCCCCTCTTCGAACGCAAGCTGGCGCATGGCTTCGATGTAGTACGCGTTCTCCACGTCGCCGACCGTGCCGCCGATTTCAACGAACACCACGTCGGCCCGCGAGGCGATCGCCAGCTCGCGCAGGCGGTCTTTCACCTCGCCGGTCACGTGCGGGATCATTTGTACGTCGCGGCCGAGATAGCCGCCGATGCGCTCGCGCTCGAGCACCCGCCGGTAAATCTGCCCGCTGGTGACGAAATTCAGGCGGGCCAGGTTCTGGTCGAGGGCCCGCTCGTAGGTGCCCAGGTCCATGTCGCACTCGGTGCCGTCGTCCAGGACGAAAACTTCGCCGTGGCGATACGGGTTGAGCGTGCCGGCATCGATGTTGAGGTAGCCTTCGAGCTTGACGGGGGCGACGGAGAGGCCCTTGTCTTGGAGGCACTTGGCGAGCGACGAGCTGAAAATGCCCTTGCCCAACCCGCTCATGACGGTGCCGAAGACGACGACGTAGCGCGTGCGTCCCAGTTCGTAGCCGGCCGGCAGCGGCAGGTAAAACTCCGTGTCGTCGGAGCGATCACGAACAATGTCAAATATCGAACGTCCGTCCATCATGGGCCACCAATAATTCGGGCCAAGTCGCGGGCGCAGTTTCACGCTCGCTCATTGAGTCATTTGCCGCAAAGCTAGGCTGGCGGGGCCGCGCCGGGCGATACCTTCACATCCGCCACACCGCTTATGCAACCGGCGCGCCGCCGGTTGCCCGCCAGCGCGCCACAAATCGTTCATAATCCGCGGGCGTGTCAATTCCGACGCCCGCCTGATCCACCAGTTCGACCGCGATTGAGCGGCCGGTCTCCAAGACGCGGAGCTGTTCCAGCTTTTCGACGCGCTCCAGCGGCGTCGGCGGCCAGCTTGCCAGCTCCAGCAAAAAATCCGTTCTGTACGCGTAAACGCCGAGGTGGAGCAGCCAACCCTCGCCGCTGCCGGCCGCAATCCCGTCCCGAGGGAATGGTATCAGGGCGCGGGAGAAATACAGCGCCCGCCCGGACCGATTTCGCACGACTTTTACGCAATTCGCATCAGCGGGGTCGGTGCCCGCGGGGAAGGGGCAGGCCAACGTTGCCACGGGGCAGTCGGGCTCAGCCGACAGCCGCTCGACCAGGCGGTCCAGGTAAGCCGGCTCAATTTCCGGCTCGTCGCCCTGGACGTTGAGAACGATATCGATCCCGCCGGCCGGCTTGCCGGCGATATTCTGCCCGGATCCCATCATGCCACGGACGACCTCCGCGATGCGGTCGGTGCCGCTGACGTGATCGGCGCGGGTGAGGACCGCCTCCCCGCCGAAGCTGCGCACGGCTTCAAGGATTCGCACGTCATCCGTGGCGACCAGGCAGCGTTGCACCAACCGGGCGGCTGCGGCACGCTCGTACACATGCTGAATCAAATATTTACCGGTCTCTCGGGCGAGGGGTTTTCCGGGGAAGCGGGTGGAGCCGTAGCGAGCCGGGATGATCGCGACGGCGTTCATGCGGCAACCATGGAACAGCAAAGTGTATCCATGGGCCCTAATAGTAACCTGTTCGGGCGCTGATTTCAAATCCGTTCGCCAGGAGCCGGGAGGGGCGGCGAGAGGCGAAATCCGGAGTTGGACCTGGCGAAAGAAGACGCGCCGGCCGCTTGTGCAACACGGTCTCATAATAGCCGACAACGGCAGTCGCCTAATTTTGGTTGGGAAAATTCCCCTCTTCGGCGGTACACTGCACGGAACGAAGTCTCGCTCGTGCGGCTCGGCGGAAACTTTTCGAAGGGCCGGCGCTAGCTAGCTCGCCGCCGAAGCGTATCGACGCGCGTTGCGCCGGCCGCACGTGCAAATTCTGTTGCGGAGCGCGCTGCGGTCGCGGCCAATCCAGGCGAGCCGTACCCGCCAGGCGTCTTAACGTTGCACAGGGCCGGCGCCGTTGCCCGGCATGCGCGGCCGCTGGCTGGTAATCGTACGAAGGCACTAACAACCAAACCTGTTGGATGGAGGCGAGAAACCAATGTTGCGACGCGCAAGTGCAAGCCTGTGGCTGGCGGCGAGCCTGCTCGCGGCCGCCGCGGCGGCTGAGCAAGTGCGATACGATGACTACAAGCTGGTCCGCGTAGTCATCAGTTCTCTGGACCAGATTGAACAAGTTCACAGCATCGGGGGTATGCTCATGAGCGACTACGAGGGCATTGGCGCTATAGACTACCTTTTCCCTCCTGCCGCGATGGCTGATCTGGCAGCCTTGCATTTGCCATACCAGGTGCTGAATGATAACGTCCAGAACGCCATCGACACCGAACGGGCCTCGTTGGAAAGATGGCGCGAGGTGGGGCCGCGCGATCCCGACTGGTTTGCCGGTTTTAAGAACTACGACCAGATTGTGGCCAAACTGAACCAGATGGAGACTGATCGGCCGGACCTCTGTACAGTCTTCAGCATCGGCGACTCGTTTGAAGGTCGGCCGACCTGGGCGATTCGCATCACCGCGCCGGGGAGTGAAAAGCCGATGGTCTTATTCGACGCGACGCACCACGCCCGCGAGTGGATCAGCACGATGACGGTCATGTGGATCGCCGACCGGCTGGTGTACGAATATGACACGAATCCCACCATCCGCGACATCCTGGACACGGTTGAAGTCGTGGTTATTCCGGTCGTTAACCCGGACGGGTACGTCTATACCTGGACCACCGATCGCTACTGGCGCAAGAACCGGCAGGCTCCGCCTCCGGGATCGTACTGTTACGGTGTCGATCTCAATCGCAATTATGACGCCGGTTGGGGTGGCGCCGGTGCCAGCCACGACCCCTGCTCTGAGCTTTACTGCGGAACCGCGGCGTTCTCCACGCCGGAGACGGCCAATTACCGCGACTTTGTAAACGCGAATCCACATATTGTTTCCGGCATTAGCTATCACAGCTTTGCCCTGTTGATTCTGTGGCCGTACGGGTACATGTCGGCCTTACCGCCCGAGCCGGACCGCACCCTTTTCGCATTCTGCGGCGAGACTATGCACGATGAGATTTTCGCCGTGCATGGCGTGTCTTATGACTGGGGCCCGATCTATTCGACCATTTATCCGGCCAGCGGCGGCAATGTGGATTGGTGTTACGATTCGCATGGCATTTTTGAGTTCACGATCGAGCTGCGCGGGAATGATTTCGTAATACCGGCCAGTGAGATTATTCCCACGGCCGAGGAGAATTTTGAGGCGGCCCGCTTTTTGATGGAATGGTCGGCGGGCCCAGTGCGGATCACGTTCCCGCAGGGTTTGCCGGAGTTCATATCGCCGGTTGATCCGACCAGCTTCACGGTCAGGATCGAAGATGGGTACCAGAGCGTTGTGCCCGCGAGCGCCACTCTTTATTACAGTTACGATGGCGCGGCGTTCGAGGCCGCTTCGTTGGTCCACGCCGGCGACACGCTTTACCAGGCCACTTTGCCGCCGGCCGCCTGTGGGACCACGCCGCGGTTCTTCTTCAGCGCACAGGGCGACGGCGGAGCCACCGCTTATCGTCCGGCCACCGCGCCGGCGGAGACGTTCACCGCGACTGTGGCGCTGGTGACGACGGTGCTGGCGGACGATTTTGAGAACGACCTGGGGTGGACGGTAATCAATGATCCCAGCCTGACGACCGGCGCTTGGGAGCGCGCTGTGCCCTTCCGCCCCGCTTCCGGCGGCGCGCCGAGTGCGGATTTCGACGGTTCGGGCAAGTGCTTCGTGACTGATAACCGGCCCGGCAGTTTCGACGTGGACGGCGGGCCGACGCGCTTGATTTCGCCGGTGCTCGATTTGACCGGCTTGCAGGACCCGGTATTCAGGTACGCGCGCTGGATAAACTGCGACGATGGGCTACCGCCGGCACAGGATTTCCTGAATGTCGAAGTTTCAGACGACGGCGGTGCGACCTGGGTACTGGTAGAACACGTTTCCGGGAACGGAACCTGGGTCGATCGCCAGTGGCAGGTGAGCGACTTTGTCAGCCTGACTTCGCAGTTCCGTGTGCGTTTCAGCATCGCGGACAACCCGAACAACTCGATGACCGAGGCCGGCGTGGATGCCGTCCGGGTCTATGACGCGACTTGCACGACGGGCCTGCCCGGCGATCTCAACTGCGACGGCGCGGTGAATGTGTTCGACATTGACCCGTTCGTGTTGGCACTCACGGATAAAGCCGGGTACGAGGCCGCGTATCCTACGTGCGATATTGACCTGGCCGACGCGGATGGCGACGGACAGATAAATGTTTTCGACATTGACCCGTTTGTGCTGTTGCTGACGGGTACTCCCTGATTTGTGGCGCAGGCGTTTCGCCCGTGAAAGACACGGCAGGACGCCGGCCCTACACCACAGACTGGAGGAAGAAGCATGCGGTGGAACAGGTGGTGGTTGCCGTTATTGACTTTGGCCTTGGTATGCGCGCCTTTGGCGGCGCAAGAGACGACGCCGGTCCGTTACGATAACTACAAACTCGTACGCGTGGCGATCGAGCGCGCCGGCCAGATCGACCAGATGCGTGCGTTGGGCGCCCAACTCATGAGCGAAGGCGAAGGCCTGGGGCCCGTGGATTACCTGATCCCGCCGGAGAGCATGCCGGCACTGCAGAAGCTGCAAGTTCCCTATCGGGTGTTGAATGACAACATCCAGGCGACCATCGATGCCGAGCGCGAGAGTATGGCGCGGTCCGGCGACGTCAGCCCGCTCGACCCGGACTGGTTTGCCGACTACAAGACGTTGGAACAAGTCAATGACAAATTGCACCAGTTCGCGGCTGACCGTCCAGACCTAGCCACTGTCTTTGAAGTCGGGCGGTCTTTCGAAGACCGGCCCATCTATGGCATTCGCATATCTGGACCGGGCGCCGGCAAGCCGGCCATAATGTTTAACGGCTGCCACCATGCCCGCGAATGGATCTCGGTCATGGTGCCGATGTGGATCGCCGACAAGCTCGTGTACGAATACGACAGCGATGCGCGCATCCACGCTGTGGTGGATCAGATCGAGTTCTTCATTATCCCGGTCGTCAATGTTGATGGCTTTGTTTACTCGCAGGTACAGCGAATGTGGCGCAAGAATCGTCGTCCCGGCTATAGCTGTATGGGCGTTGATCTGAACCGGAACTACGCCGCCGGTTGGGGCACGCCGGGCGGCTCGAGCGACAACCCTTGCGCCGAAACCTATCACGGGACGGCCCCGTTTTCCGAGCCGGAGACGGTGGCCATGCGCGACTTTACACTTGCCCATCCGCAGATCGTCGCCACACAGAGTTATCACAGCTACGGGCAGCTCATCATGTCGCCCTATGGCTATACAACCGCGTTGCCGCCGGAGCATGAATTCTTCACGGAACTAAACAAGGGCCAACACGACGCAATTCTGGCCGTGCACGGCGTCACGTACGAATACGGGCCGACTTGCACCACGATTTACCGGGTTTCCGGCGGCGATGTTGACTGGTACTACATCGAGCGAGGCATCTTCTCCTTCAGTATTGAGCTGCGCGACACCGGGACTTATCACTTCCTGCTGCCCCCCGACCAGATCATCCCCACCTGTGAGGAGAACCTGGCGGCTGCGCTGTACCTGGCAGAGTGGTTCACCACGCCGGTGAGGTTCGCTTTCCCCGACGGCTTACCAACGCGACTCACGCCCGATACGCCGGAAAACGTGACGGTCAAGGTTATCGCCGGGGGCGAAACGCTCGATACGGCCTCGCCGCGGCTGCACAGCCGGGTCGGTTCCAGCGGCGCGTTTACCGAGAGCATGCTGACCCCGCTGGGCGGCAACGTATACCAGGCCACACTGCCGCCCGCGCCGTGCGGCCGGACACTCGAATACTACTTCTCGGCCGCCACGACCGCCGGTGTAACGGGCGTTTCCCCCCAGGACGCCCCGGACACGACTTACGACGCGTCCGCGGCTCCAATTGCCATCGTGTTGGATGAGCCGCTGAGCACGAATCCGGGCTGGACCACGCAAGGGCAGTGGGCCTGGGGTGCTCCAGCCGGCCTGGCCGGCGACCCGCGAGCTGGCTACACGGACGGCGAAGTGTACGGCTACAACCTGAATGGCGCTTACACGAACAACATGCCCGAATATCACCTGACCACGGGGCCGCTCGACTGCACAGGCCTGACCGACACGCGTTTGTCATTCTGGCGCTGGCTGGGTGTGGAGAAATCGCCTTGGGATCATGCCTACGTGCGGGTCAGCAACGACGGCTCGACCTGGACCGACGTCTGGAAGAACCCGGATACGACGCTCATCGACACGGCCTGGGAGTACCAGGAGTTGGACATTTCCGGCGTGGCGGACAATCAGGCTACCGTCTATCTGCGCTGGACGATGGGCACGACTGATTCGGCGGACGTCTTCTGTGGCTGGAACATCGACGACGTACTGGTCCGGGGATTTGACCCTGACGGCTGCCCGCCGGTACTTGGCGATCTCAATTGCGATGGCGCGCTCAACGTGTTTGATATCGATCCCTTCGTTTTGGCACTGGTGGATGCGGCAGCCTACGCGGCGGCCTTTCCAACGTGCGACCACATGTTGGCGGATGCCAACGGCGACGGCCAGGTGAACGTGTTCGATATTGACCCGTTTGTGATCCTGCTAACATCAGGAGATTGATGAGCGATAATTTGCCTTCAACAACGCGGCGCTCGGACGGGAAGGGCAGCGGCGTACCGGCCGACGCGTTACCCTCGCTTGCGCTTCGGGCTCAGAAGGATCCTGGGGGTCGGAGCATGGCTTTGCATTTGTTGGGAGTGACCCTGGACGAGCTGCGGGGCTGGTTTGTCGAGCAAGGGCAGCCGCGCTACCGGGCGGACCAGGTTGCGGACTGGGTTTTTGCCAAGGACGCGGACTCGTTCGAGCAGATGACCAATCTCGGCAAGCCGCTGCGGACCTGGTTGGCGGAGCGGTGCGAGTTGTATCGCTCCACGCTGACGCGCGAGGCGGCCTCCGAGGACGCGACGCGCAAGCTGCTGTTGACCTTTGCCGATGGGGCCGCGGTCGAAACGGTTTGGATTCCTGAGGAGGCGCGGCAAACCGCGTGTTTGTCGTCTCAAGTTGGTTGTCCGGTTGGTTGCGCGTTTTGCGCCAGCGGCCTGGAGGGCGTGCAGCGCAACCTCACCGCCGGCGAGATCGTCGAGCAGGCGTTGCGCGTGCGGCGATTGGTCCGGACCGCGGCCGGCGATCCCACGGCGCGCCTGACGAACATCGTCATGATGGGCATGGGCGAGCCGCTCGCGAATTATCAGGAAGTGGTCAAGGCCATTCGCATCATGAACGCCGCCTGGGGGCTGGGCATCGGAGCGCGCAAGATCACCGTCAGCACGGTCGGCCTGCCGCAGCAGATCCGCAAGTTGGCCGGGGAAGAGCTGCAACTCAATCTGGCCCTGTCGCTGCACGCGCCCGACGACGATTTGCGGCGCAAGCTGGTACCCTGGGGCAAGGTCCCCATCGCCGAGTTGCTGGACGCCTGCGAGTACTACTTCGGGCAAACCGGCCGCGAAGTTACGCTCGAGTACGTGCTGCTCGAGGGCGTCAACAACCTGCCTGAACACGCCCGCCGGCTCGCCCCCTTGGCGCGGCGTCTGCGCGCGAACGTAAACTTGTTGCGCTACAACCCCGTTCCCGGTTTGCCGTTCGAGCGGCCGACGGCCGAGTCGGCCTTCGCGTTCCAGCAGCAGTTGCGCGACTTGGGCGTCAACGTTCACCTGCGCAGCTCGCGCGGGCAGGACATAGCCGCGGCCTGCGGGCAATTGCGGCGGGCGGCGGCCACTTCCGCGACCTGTTAAGCGGGCGCGAATACGTGTGCGGGAGGGCGCCTCGCCTGCGGGGCGCCCATTCTGCACGTATTTGCCCGGAATGACACTTCCGGCGAATCAGCCGCCTGTGAGTAGTGCAACGAAAGGATCTATGTCGAACACGTTCACAGATCCGTCTCCGTTGGCGTCAGCGTTCATGATGCTGCAACCCGGGAAGGCCGCCTGATACGCACTCGAGTCGGTCAAAGCCAGCACGAACGGATCAATGTCAAAGACGTTTACGTCGCCATCGCAGTTCAAGTCCCCAAGCAATGCGGCGGCCGCGCACTCATCCGGAACGCCGTCGTTGTCAGTGTCCAGGCTTTCGCCGCCGGCGATATCGCACTCATCGGGCACGCCGTTCGCGTTGCAGTCCGGACTGAACCCCGACGCAATATCACACTCGTCGGGAACAGCGTTGTTGTTGCAATCGCCGGCAGATAGGGCGGCCGGCCCTATCAGCGTGAACTGGAACGCGCCCGTGGCGCCGTCCTTGCCCGATATCCGAATCCAGTACGTGCGGCCGGCTTGCACAAAAAGGCTAAGCGCGGACTGCGTCCCGTAGTAATCGTCATTGCACACCACCTGGTTACTTGCGGTACCTGGACAGCCGCTGTGGACCGACAGCACCGTGTCAAACGCCGAGCCTGCCAGGCTGAAAGAGGCAAAACCGCTGCCGGTTGGTGTATAGGAATACCATACGTCCGGGCTGGCGCCCGATAAGCCGCAAGTGGCGGAACCGTCGTTGGTCGCCCCCACGCTCGTGCCGTGCAGGGTCACGCCCGGGCCCACAGCCTCGGCATCGGCGCAGGCATCCTCGCCCGGAGTATCGGGCGCCGGCAGCAAATCACACTCGTCCGGAATGCCGTTCTGGTTGCAGTCCGCGGCACGGCCGTCCGACACTTCACAGTCATCTGGTATGCCGTTGCGGTTGCAGTCCGCGGCGAAACCGGAGGCGATGTCGCACTCGTCGGGAACGCCGTTGCTGTTGCAGTCTTCGCTGCGCCCGGAACTAATGTCGCACTCGTCGGGCAGGCCGTTGCCGTTGCAGTCCAGCGAGCCGCCGCAGCCGGGTATGTCACAGAACGCGCCGGCTGACCCGCAACTAACGTCGCAGAAGTCGGGGATGCCGTTGCCGTTGCAGTCGGCGCCGTTGTTCAGAGCCTGGAAGACATTCAAACGTCCCCAGCCGTAATTCTGGTTGGGATACGGGTGCCCTTGACTCGGTTGATCGCTGCCGGCGAGCAACATTTGGTAGAGTGTGGTGGTATCGATGTTGGGGTTCGCTTGACACAAAATCGCGGCTGCACCGGCAACGTGCGGCGTGGCCATGGATGTACCGTCCAGCGTACGGAACTGGTTGTTCGGCCAGCACGAGTAAATGCCGACGCCGGGAGCAGACAAGTCCGGCTTGGTGAAATTCCAGTCGGGCCGGAACCAATAGTTTTCGACGCTCCAGGGCACCTGCGTGGGCGCTGGCCCGCGGCTGGAAAAACCGGCGATGTTGTCGGAGGAATTGGTGGCGCCGACGCCCAGCACCAGCGGGTAATCCCCGGGCGCCGCGACGGTCGCGCCGCCCGGACCGTCGTTTCCGTTGGCGAAAATCGGCAGTATTCCAATGGATTTGTACGTCTGGCACACGTTCCAGGCCCACTGATCCGTCCGGGAGGGCGAGCCCCAGGATGCAGACATAACCTTGATGTCGACCGTCGCGTGCAGGTTTGCGATCCATTGCAGACCGTTGAGCGTTTGAGAGGAAGTTCCTTTACCGGCGGCGTTGAGCACTTTGACGGCGACGAAGGTGGCGCCCGGGGCAACGCCGATACCATCCAGGCCGAGCGTGGTTCCCATGGCGTGTGTACCATGCCCGTTGTCGTCGTAGGGGCTGGACTGGCCGCCGATCGAATCGTGCCAGTAACCCGTGAAGCGTCCGGCGAGGGCCGGATGCGCCGTGTCAACGCCCGTATCGGTCTGGGCTATAACGACGCCCTGCCCATCGTAGCCGGCCGTCCAGCAATCGGGGGCCGAGACTTTAGCGATGTTCCAGCGTGGCGGGGTGTCGGTCGCGTCGGCGGTCGTTTCGGTGCCGGTATCTACCAGGAACACGGGAGCGTCGTCGGCTATTGCGGCGACGTTCGGGCTCTTACTGAGCCAGCGAATTACATCAGGGGTAGCGAGCAGGTGAAAGCCATTGATGACCCAGAATTGTTCCTTCACCTCTGCGGCGTTGCCCCATTGAGCCAGGGCGGCCACCACGGGGGCCTGACTGTTCTGGGCCACTAAACGAAACGTGGCGATCTTGTCCTGCCGCGAGTCGTTCCGTACTGCCGCGTAGGGATATTTCTCGCTCATGAACACGATGCACGAAACCAGGTTCGACGGCGGGCCCTGTTCGAGCTGGCTTGCCAGCTCAGGTGAGAGCTTCGAGGCGTCGGCCGGCGTGTCCGCGGAAACCGGGGAAGCTTGCGCTCCGGCGGCGGCAGTTGCCGGGCTACCGGGCTGACCTGCGGCAGCCGCGGCCGGCGCAATCGCTCGCCCGGGCTCTACGCTTGCAATGGAAGCAGAAACAACGACCAAGCCCAGGCCGGCGACGAAAAAGCTTGCTACCAGTCGAGATAGATGAGACACCAATCGCTCTCCTTGTTATGGGACTGTCGCCGAACACCATCGCGAACGCCGCTCAGGCCCCAGCAAGCAAACGCTACTGGAGGTCATGACCGCGCAGCGGGCGATGACCACCGGACTAAATATAGCACTGTTTTGGTGCCCATACAAGCCCATTTGCATTTTTTGGGGGTTTTTGTGGCTCTTCTTGCGACAATTCCAGATCAGAAGGTGGGGAGTTGGGATCGATATGCCCGCCAACTGTCCCCTGGGCCAACGCGTTCCCGACACACAGGGGCCACAATGTGGCCAAAAAGACTCCCACCAAAACGACTGCCGACATCGACATCGACCGCAAACGCGGAAAGATCTTTCATTAGTCTCTGTCGCCGGTGCGGCAATCTACAGAGCGGCGGACGTCCGTGAGGGCATTGCTGCGTTTCCTCCCCTGCTATAAAAAGCAGCGCCGGAAAGGATGACTTATGCCCGGAATCGTCCGTCTCAGCATTTCGCTCGAAAAACCTTTACTCGACCAACTGGAGCGACTGGTAAAAGCCAGCCGGTACACGAATCGCTCGGAATACCTCCGTGACCTGATCCGTCAGCGGCTGGTGGAACAGGAATGGTCAGACCAGCGCCAGGAAGTAATCGGGACCATCACCATGGTTTACGATCACCGCTCTCGTCTTCTGTCGGACAAGCTGGTCGAGATCCAGCACGAGCATCACCGGCATGTTCTGGCCGCGACGCACGTCCATCTCTCGCGCCGCCTGTGTGCGGAAATGATCATGGTTCGGGGCAGCTCAACCAGCCTGCGCGCTTTGGTTGACAAGCTACGGCAGCAGCGCGGCGTGCTGCATGCCGAACTTGGGATGAGCACGACCGGCAAGCATCTCTGATCCGGAGACTCCGGCGAGCAAGCCGCCCGGTTGGCGACAGACTGTCTCCGAATTTAGCACGAATTAAGATCGGCGTCATAGGGGCGGCTCATCGTGCCTGGTGACGAGTCATTATTTGACGAGGCGGCGAATGAGCTGCGTTGACGAGATTATTGGGGCCCACCCCGCGCTGCCCAGGATCGATTCAGACACTTTGCGCGATTGCATCCAGGCTTGCGCCGCGTGCGGGCAGGCCTGTTCGGCTTGTGCTGATGCGTGCCTGTCCGAGCCGCAGTTTGCCAAGCTGGTCCGCTGTGTCAGGCTGAACCTGGATTGTGCCGACCTGTGCACCGCGGCGTCACACATTCTGCTGCGGCAGACGCAGCCTGACGCCCGTGTATTGACCAGCGTCCTGCAGGCCGTAATTGTCGCGGCGCGGGTTTCTGGAATGGAGTGCGATCGCCACGCCGGCCGGCATGAGCATTGCCGCATGTGCGCCACGGCCTGCCAGCATTGCGAACGAGCCTGCTGCGAATTGCTGCGGGCCGGCGCGTAAACCCAGGCGGCACTGGCCGGCGCCACACCGGGCGCAGAGACGAGGCGCGGACCGCTGGACGTTAGGGATAGTTCTCGGGCGGCAGGAGGGAGCGCTTCAATTCCAGCTTACTCATGAAGTCCCACCACTCATCCACCCATTCCTGGTTGATCTTACCGAAGCACTCCTCTATTTCGCGTTCGCGTTGCGAATAGCTGATCTCCTCGCCTGGGTCGCGGGCCGCGATTATGCGGTAATACTGGGCCAATCCGGCAGGCTTTTTCTCACGCATGTAATAAACCAGGGCCCAGCCCATTGGGTAGAAGTACCCGCCGCCTGAGTACCACACCTGATTGTCAACCAAAAAGAGCTTGAGGAAGTCGGGACTCGGTTTTGGATAATATCTCCGGAACTGGTGCAAACGCTCATGGTTGAACGCTCCAAAGCTGCCGCCTTCAGCACTGGGTGGGATTTCGAACTGCATGGTGGTGCCCTCCACCAACCAGGTCGGTTTGGCTTGCAGGCTTACTATGTCCATGAAAGCAAATCGCGGAAACAGGCCAATGGCGAAGTGGATGTGGTGCCCCAGTTCGTGCTGCGTGACCTCCAGCGTCTGGTATTCGGCCCAGAGTTTGGCCAGATTCTCCTCGCGCGTCCTCACCGCCCCCCCGACTTTCCGGGCGTACTCGAGCCGCGCTTTAACCGCTCGCTCGGACATCATGTTGTAAAAGTGCGAGCGGTTCGTCACGGGCGTGAAAAAACCCAGAGCGTTCATGGGTCCGCCCTCGACGTTCGTACATAGAGCGTCAAATTCCTCGCGTGAATCAACGTAGTAGAGTTCCAGCTTGTACTCCGGCAAGCGCACCGGCAGGTTGATTATCCTCATGAACCTGATGTTCCAGCGCCAGACCGCCTCCAGCCGCCGCGCAATGTCTTTCGCCGCCTGTTCGGGACCGGTGTATACCACCACGACATGTTTGGTGGTAACGATGCCCGCCGCCCCGATGATGGCCTTCATTTCCTCCACCGACTCTTCGTTCAGCGGCAGCTCGCCCTCTTCGAGTTCCAAATCGCTGACCGGCCGCACAATGTCGGTGCCTTCCAGAAGTTTTTCGATTTCAGCGTCCGCGAAGCCGTCCGTGCCCTCGGGATGCTCGCTTTTTTCTGCGACGGCTGGCGATTCCGCCTCCTCGACCGGCAGAACAGCCTTGACCTGGTTCTTGGGGATCGTGACTGTGGCGCTGCGGGTAACTCTGACGATGTACTCGGTGGGCGTTTCCTCAACCTCACCTGTGATCCACGTCCCATCCGTGCGCTGGATGCGCTTCTTCCCCAAGCTCTCGGCCTGAGCATTGCACGAGACCCAGGCGATTACCAGCGTCACGACGAATAAACAGATTCTGCGGCCTCGTGGCTGCGTCATGGCTGTACCCTTCCCGTGCTTCGCACGCAAATCGAACTTGATACGGCATCATACACCGGCGCCGTTTGCGCGAGCAAGCAGTCTTTGAGCAGGCTCAAAGCACCACGCGGTGGACGTTGCCGCGACCAGTGGGCCAATGCCGCGCTGTCTGCTTTAGCTTGGCACCTCGGTGACTTGCCCGTACACTTCGCGACAAAGTGCAAACGCTGCTGAGCGCCGGCGCCCGGCGACATTCTATGCGAGCCCGATAATGACAGAACAACAAGACTTCGGCGAGTTCGAACTACTCCGCAACCTGATGGAGACCCCTGGCGTTTCCGGCCGCGAAGAGCGCGTCCGCGACCTCATACTGGCCGAGACTGCCGGCCTGTGGGACGAAACCCGGGTAGATAGCATGGGCAACCTCATCTGCGTTAAGCGGGCGGTGACGAGCGCCAAGCGTCGCCGCGGCGCGGCTGCCGCGGGAACGGAGGCAGGGGCGGAGCCGCTGCGCGTCATGCTGGCCTGCCACATGGACGAAATCGGCTTCTACGTCCGCTTCATTGATGAGAACGGGTTTCTGCGGGTGCAGAATGTGGGCGGCTTCGACGCCCGCAATCTCTTCGCCCGCCGCGTGCTGGTACAAGGCAAGCGCGATCTGCTCGGCGTTCTGAACCCGGCGGGCAAGCCCGTGCACTTGGCGAGCGAGGACGAGAAGAAAAAAATCCCGGAGATGCGCGAATTCTTCGTCGATCTCTTTCTCACGAAACGGCAGGTGAAGAAGCTGGTCGACGTGGGGGATCCGGTCACTCTGATCCAGCGCACGGAAATAGTGGGCGATTCGATTACCGGCAAGGCGCTGGACAACCGCATCGCAGTTTGGGCCGCCATCAGCGCCCTGCGCCGGGCAGCCTCGAAGCTGCGCTACGACGTGTATTTCGTCGCCTGCGTGCAGGAGGAGGTGGGATTGCGCGGCGCTGCGCCCGCGGCGTTCGGCATCGATCCCCACGTTGGCATCGCCATCGACACCACCCTCTGCTGCGACACGCCCGGCACGAGCAGGGACGATGCGGTGACCGAGTTCGGCCAAGGCGTCGGGATCAAGATAATGGACGGCGCCAGCATCAGCCATCGCGGACTTTTCGACGAGTTCGTGGCCGTGGCGCAGCGAAACCGGGTCCCGTTCCAACGCGAAGTCTTGCCGCGCGGCGGCACCGACGCCGGCGCCGTGCAGCGGGCCCGGGCCGGCACAAAGGTCATCACACTGTCTGTACCCACGCGCTACGTTCACACGGTCACCGAGGCCGTACACAAAAAGGACGCGCGGGCCGCGGTGGACCTGCTCACCGCTTGGCTGAGCACTGAGCCGCCAAAGCCGATGACAAATGCAAAGCACTAAATGCAAAATGAGCGGAGCAAGGGGGCGTCGCCCCGGCAAACGCCGATGGCCGGCTCCGGCGCTCGGGCGTGTTGCCCAGTGTCGCAGCCGCGATGAATAAATCGGACCCCATCCGCGCCTTGGTCGTCGCGTCCGTATTTGATCGGGCTGGCGTGCCCCGCGGGTCTGCTGATTGCGAGCGAAACCATGCCCACCTGCCAAACGGCCGCTGATGCCGTTTACGTTAACGCCAACATCTACACGATGAACGCCGACCGCCCGCGAGCCGAGGCGCTGGCAATTGCGGGCCAGCGACTCATCGCGGTCGGCTCGAATGCCGAGATCCTCAAAACCGTCGGCCCCGCGACGCGCGTCCACAATCTGGGCGGACAAACGGTTTTGCCGGGCCTGATCGATTCGCATTGCCACTTCGCCGCGTTGGGCAGCTATAGCCTTGCGCATCTAGACCTCAGTGGCGCGCAGTCGTTCGACGAGGTGGTCGCTATCGTCGCCGCGCGAGCTGCGAAAGCCGAAAAGGGCGCCTGGATTCTCGGCGGCCGCTGGGATCACGAGAGCTGGCGCGAGCGGCGCCTGCCGACGCACGCCGCGCTGAGTGCGGCCACGCCGGACAATCCGGTCTGGTTGCGGCGCGTGGATGTGCACGCCGGCATTGCCAATGCGGCCGCACTGAAGCTCGCCGGCATTACGTCCGCAACGCCCGAGCCGCCCGGCGGCGACATTGTGCTGGACGAGCGCGGCGAGCCCACCGGGCTGCTCGTGGACAAGGCCACCGAACTGATTGAGAACCTCATTCCGACGGCGACCGATTCGGCCGCGATGATCCTGAAAGCGCAGGAGCTGTGCCTGGCGGTGGGGCTGACGGGCGTGCATGACGCAGGCATCCAGCCGGCTGAAGTCGATGTCTACCGCAAGCTCGCGGAACAGGGAGTCTTGAAAATCCGGGTCTACGCCATGATGGCGGGCGCGGCGGCGCCGCAGTACTTCTGTGAGCACGGCCTGTATATAACCGAGCGACTTACAATCCGCAGCGCGAAATTCTACGCCGACGGCGCCTTGGGGTCGCGCGGGGCATGGCTGCTGGCCCCGTATTCAGACCGGCCGACAGACGAAGACGGCCGGCCCTATGTCGGCTTGAATGTCGTCTCGCCGGAAGAGCTGCGACGTGCGGCCGAGGACGCCCTGCGCCAGGGATACCAAGTCTGTACCCATGCCATTGGCGACCGGGCTAACCGGGAAGTGCTGAACGCATACGAGGTAATAAGGCAATCAGGTAACAGCAGCAGCCAGGGTGCTTCCCGGGACCATCGCTTTCGCATTGAGCACGCACAGATCCTGGCGCCACAGGACCTGCCGCGGTTTACCGAACTGGGCGTCATTGCGGCTGTGCAGCCGACACACTGCACGAGCGATATGCGCTGGATCGACGAGCGGATCGGTTCGCAGCGCTCGGCCGGGGCGTATGCCTGGGCCAGCCTTTTACGCTCCGGCGTACGCTTGGCGGGCGGCAGCGATTTCCCCGTGGAGTCGCACAATCCGTTCCTCGGCTTATACGCAGCCTGCACGCGCCAAAATGCCGCGGGCGAGCCGGCCGGCGGCTGGCACGCGAGCGAGCGACTGACGCGTGAGGAAGCGTTGCGGGCCTTCACGCTCGATGCGGCCTACGCGGCGTTTGAAGAAGGGCAGAAGGGATCGCTGGAGCCGGGCAAACTGGCGGACTTCATTGTCATCGACCGCGACATCATGACCTGCGAGCCGCGCGAGATCGTAGAAACGCGCGTGCTGCAAACGGTCATTGGAGGGGAAGCGGTGTACAGTAATTCAGATTTTGCGGCCGAGGGGCCTGCGAACCACGGATGACAACCTGTCACCGCGCAGGCGGCGCGAACGCCGCTTGCAGGGCTAACATGCTGTAGGCCGTGGTCAGGGCCGGGCTGCCTTCCATCCAGCGGTCGGCTTCGTTGATCCAGCTTCCGTCCGGGCGCTGAAGCTCGGCCAGCTTGCGCACTAACTCTTCGTGCCAGTTGTGCTGCCGGCCCGAGCGGTCGGTGATCACCGGCTCGCCGAACGTGGCCAAGGCGCGGGCGAACGTGTGGTAGTAGTAATAGAGCCCCTCGGCCGATTGCGCCTGTGGCATATTGGGGTTGTAGTCCAGCGTCCAGTAGTTGCGGATCCAATCGAGCGCTGCGCGCACGCGCGGGTCATCGCGCGTCAAGCCGGCGTAAAGCATGCTCTTGAAGCCCGCGTAAGTCATTGAGCCATAACAGCGCAGTTCCTGGCGGCCATTGATTTCCACCGTTCCGGCTTTGGACTCGCCGTTATGGGCCGCGGTGTAGATGAACCCGCCCTGGGTCGAGCCTTTGGCGAAGGGTTGATCGTTGGTTTCGCCGAGCATCTGGCAACGCTGGACGAAGATCAGGGCCTTCTTGTACGTCGGGTCGTCGGGCGGCAGGCCACTGTCACGAAGCGCGTCGAGCATCATCTGGGTGTTGGAGAGGTCAGGACGCTTCGAGCGGCCATACCCGGACCCGCCATACCAGGGATCGTCGATGGACTTGCCTTCGGCTTCGTCCCATTGGTTTTCGATGAGAAACTTTTGGAGGGCAGCGATTTCCGAGCGGAGCCGCGGCGTGTCACCCCGGGAGAGGCCAGTTGTCGCCGGCGGCGCTTCGGGGGCGGATTTTGGAGCCGTCGCGGGCGCTACGGGTTCGGCTTCGCCCGGGAGTGCGGCAAACATTGAAAGCGCGACGCTGGATTCGTAGTTTTTGAGCAGGCCCTCGGCGCCGTAGACACCGCCGTCCTCACGGATAAATCTGCGGACGAATTCGACGCCGCGGCGCACTGAATCGTGGTTCGGGCCAACAGTCGGTTCCTGAATTAGAGCCTTCAGAGCCAGGCACGTGATGCCCGGACCGCTCTGCGAAGTCCAACCGCCGTCCTGCTCCTGCGCCGCGAGCAAAAATTGTGCGCCGCGGCGGCTAAGCTCGGCCGCGCGCTGGCGGAGGGCTTCGTCATCCGGTTCGCCCACGCGGCCCGCCGGCTGGGCCAGGACCATCGAGCTAAACAACAACGCGAAGGCAAGAACGGCGAAACGGCTCATAGCTAATCTCCGTAGTTATGCCATGGGCGAATTATAAGCCGTTCACCGCTTGATGAGGCGGCTACGCGTGAATTCGAGCTGCATACCGACTCCGAGTGTCGGCCTTGTCCCGCGCAAGGCAATTGGTCAGGGCATGCCAGCGCAATTGGTTATGGCATGCCCGCGCTTACAGCTTGGGCATGGCACCCGACTTGGGCATAACACCCGGCCGGTCAATTCGGCGAAGGTGAACTCGCGCCGTTGCCTAACGCGGCGTCGAGCAATTTGCGCTGCTCAATCTTGTGCAGGGTATGTGACCCGGTGGCGGGGCTGGGCGCGGCCGGGCGGTAGACGCCGCGGAAGTCGAACCGCTCAAATGCCCGTGAAAGCGGCGAGCAGCGGAGATACCGCCAGGCGCCCATGTTCTCCGGTTCTTCTTGCACCCAGACCAGCGAAGTCCCGTCGGGATACTGTGCCAGCGCCTGCGTCACCGCCTCCTCAGACAGCGGATAGAGTTGCTCGAAGCGCACGATAGCGATGTCCCGCTCGGCCTGCCGGTCCTTGCGCTCCTGCCATAGCTCGTAGTAAATCTTTCCGCTGCACAGCAGCACCCGCCGCGGCGGCCGATCGCGCCGCACGTCGTCCGGCAGAATGCGGCGGAAGCGGCCGCCGGCCAGCTCTTCCAGGCTCGAGACCGCCAATGCGTGCCGCAACAGGCTCTTGGGCGTCATGACGATCAGCGGTTTGCGCCACGGCCGCAACACCTGCCGCCGCAATACGTGGAAGTACTGGGCGGGTGTCGTGGGCACAACGACCTGAATGTTGTCCTCAGCGCACATGGTCAGGAAACGTTCCGGCCGGGCGCTCGAATGTTCCGGCCCCTGCCCCTCGAACCCGTGCGGCAACAGCAGCACGAGGCCGTTCATGCTATGCCACTTCTGCTCGGCGCTGGCGATGAACTGGTCAACGATCACCTGGGCCGCGTTAACGAAATCGCCAAACTGCGCCTCCCATAGCACCAGTCCATCGGGGTAAGCCAGGCTGTACCCATGCTCGAAGCCCAGCACAGCGGCTTCCGACAGCGGGCTGTTCCAGATTTCGACCGGCGCCTGGCCGGGCTCCAGGTGCGCCAGCGGTGCGTATGGGGCGCCCGTCTCAAGATCATGCAGAACGGCGTGCCGCTGCGTGAAGGTACCGCGCTCGCTGTCTTGCCCGCTCAGGCGAACCCGCACGCCCTCGGTCGCGAGCGTCGCGAACGCCAGGGCTTCGGCCGTGGCCCAGTCCAGCGGGTGCTCGCCAACCGCCATGTTCTTGCGCAGAACGAGCAGGCGTTCGATCTTTTTGAGCGGGTGGAAATCCGGCGGGACCGTGGCAATCCTGTTAAGCAGTTCGACCAGCCTTTGCCGCGGAACGCCGGTATCCACCTCCGGCACGCTGCTGTCGGGCCCGCCGCGGTAATTACTCCAAAGCTCACCGAGGCTGGACGGGCGGCGCGGCTCAACACCGGTCGTGCCGCTGCGCGCCCCGGCCAGTTCCTCTTCCAACCGCTTACGGCGGTCATCGGCGATCTTATCCGCTTCCGCCTGCGTGACCTCGCCGAGCTTCAGCAGGTGCTCGAGATAACCGTCGCGGACCGGTTTACGCTCCTGGATCGTGCGATACATCACGGGCTGGGTGAACGCCGGCTCGTCGCCCTCGTTGTGCCCGTGCCGCCGATAGCAGTACATGTCGATGACGACGTCGCGCTTGAACCGCCGCCGGAAGTCCATGCTCAGCCGCACGACCGTCGCCACCGCCTCGGGATCTTCGCCGTTGACGTGGAAGATCGGGCTTTGGAGCATCTTCGCGACATCGGAGGCATAGGGCGTGGACCGCGCCTGCTCGGGTTCGGTCGTGAAGCCGAGCTGATTGTTGACGATCACGTGCAGCGTTCCGCCGGTGCGGTAGGCCTCCAAACCGCTGAGGTTCAGCGTTTCCTGCACGATTCCCTCGCCGGCGAAGGCCGCATCGCCATGGATTTGAATGGCCATGCACCGCTCGCGCGCCGTGTCGGCCAGACGGTCCTGCTTCGCCCGGCAGCGCCCGGCCACGACCGGATTGACGAACTCCAGGTGGCTGGGGTTAAAGGCCAGGGCGAGGTGGACGGTCCGGCCATCGCTGGACCAATCGCCGTGATAGCCGAGGTGATACTTCACGTCGCCGGCCGGCTGCTGCCGCGACTCGTTGTCTTCAAATTCACGGAATATGAGTCGCGGGCTCTTTCCGATGATGTTCGCCAGCACGTTCAGCCGGCCCCGATGGGCCATGCCGATGACGATCTCCTCGACGCCCTGGTCGGCGGCGTGGGCGATGGCCAGGTCGAGCAGGGGAATGAGGCTCTCGGCGCCTTCGAGCGAGAAGCGTTTGGCCCCGATGAACTTTTTATGGATGAATTCCTCGAATATCACGGCGTCGGTAAGGCGTGTGAGTATTCGAAGCTGCTCGTCGCGCGCGAGCCGTAACCGGTTCCGGGTGCTCTCCATCCGCTGCTGCAACCATTCACGCACATCCGCGTCGTCAATGTGCATGAACTGCACGCCGATCGAGCGGCAGTAAGTGTCGCGCAGCAACGAGATTACGTCGCGCAACGTACGCACCGGCGGGCCGGCGATCGTGCGGCTGGAAACCGGACGATCAAGGTCCGCCTCGGTGAATTCGTAGAAAGAGGGCTCTAGCCGCTCATGACCCGGTAGCGGGCGGCCGAGCGGGTCGAGTTGCGCGAGCAAGTGCCCGCGAACGCGATAGGCGCGGACCAACTGGTCCACTCGGTCCTGGAGCTGCTCAGCCGAGGGCGCTACTCGCCCATTCGCCGTGCGGCCATCGGGAGCCGGCGGGTTGAAGATAGTCGAAGGTCGAAAGGACGGCCCGAGTCGCGGTGGAGAAACGGTGCCATTCGCCCCGAGCCGCCGGAAATACTCGGCCCACTGCGGCGGGACGCTGCCCGGATCGCGCGCGAAGTCGGCATACAGCCTTTCGACGAAGGCGACGTTGACGGCGTCCGGCAAGTCGTCCGGCGGGGTACTAGATCTCGGGTGCAACGATGCGGTCATGGTTCACAGCGCCAGTGACGAACTAGATTACCACATGATAATTCTAACAGTCGCCCTTCGCTCTGCTCGCCAGCCGGTGCACCTTCAGAGCCCCAGCCCGCGGCCCACAGCCCCGAGTTGTCCCCGTATCGCTGGGTCTCCCGGTATCGACGCCGGCCGTCGGGAGAGCGCAGCGGCGATCGCGAGCGTCCACTAAAATCTCCAGCCCAGAGAAACCTCCGGAGAGCGAATATGTACCGACTGGTGCTGCTGCGGCATGGCGAGAGCGAATGGAACAAGGAAAACCGCTTTACCGGCTGGACCGACGTGGGCCTGTCGGAAAAGGGCGTGGCGGAAGCTCATGAAGCCGCACAGCTCTTGATGCAGGGCGGGTACACCTTCGACGTCGCCTACACATCCGTTCTAAAGCGCGCCATCAAGACGCTCTGGATCGTCCTGGAAGACATGGACCTGATGTGGATTCCGGTGCATCGCAGTTGGCGGCTCAACGAACGTCACTACGGCGCGCTCCAGGGCCTCAACAAGGCCGAGACCGCGGCCAAACACGGCGCCGATCAGGTCAAAATCTGGCGCCGCAGCTACGACATCCCGCCGCCGCCGCTGTCCCCGGACGACCCGCGCAATCCGGCCAAAGACCCGCGCTACGCGCAACTGCGGCCCGAGGAAATCCCACTCACCGAAGCCCTCAAGAACACGGTCGAGCGCGTCCTACCCTATTGGCACGCAACCCTGGCCCCGGCCGTTCGCAACGGCCAGCGCCTGCTCATCGCGTCGCACGGCAACAGCCTGCGTGCGCTGGTGAAATACCTCGACAACGTCTCCGACGCCGACATCGTCGAGCTGAACATCCCGACCGGAGTCCCGCTGGTCTACGAGCTGGACGAAGAACTCAAGCCGCTACGGCATTTCTACCTGGGCGACCCGGCCAAGGTACAAGCCGCGATCGCCGGCGTCGCAGCGCAGGCAACGCAGCGGCCGAGGTGAAAGATCGCATCGGCGTGAACGATCGCATTATCCTACCGCCCGGAGGGCGCACGAGCGTTGCCAGGGACGTAGTCCCTGGTAGGCGAGCCCCCCAAGCAGAGCCGGGGCGTGCCGCCCCGGAATGATGCCAACCCGCCACAATTCGCTTTATGCGAGCAGAGCCGGGGCGTGCCGCCCCGGAGCGCGCCAACAACCTTTCATACGCGCAATCACCCGCCTCGTGATCCGCGCCCGCCGACCGAATCCGAGCCCGAAGCGCAAAGCGAGGGCAACCGGTCCTGTACCGCCCGAAGGGCACGTAATCCGAGCCCGAAGCGCAAGCGAGGGCAACCGGTTCCTCAGTCCGAACCCGTAGCGTCGGCCCCCCGTGGCCGACGTCCCACGCCCGCCGAGTCCCCCATCCGCCTTTCCCCTTCACACGTTCTCACGTTCTCACGTCCTCGTCGTTCTGCTGGTCAAGGCATCCGCGCGACCAACAACTAGACTAGCCCCAAAACAAGCGTAGATGAAAGCCTGTTTATCCTCATGAGGGCGATCCGCGGCCGGGGCATGTTGCCCCCGTCCGA
>ERZ747221.240-NODE-240-length-66255-cov-6.416861_pt1 | contig 66255 bp, 58 predicted proteins | sample MGYA00374949_ERZ747221 | MGnify/ENA primary metagenome ERZ747221 (study PRJEB28779, sample SAMN05720172) | bioreactor metagenome | isolation source: Anaerobic biogas reactor | place: USA:Washington, USA | collected 2015-08-08 ... | reverse complement strand
CAGGTCCGCCCGGCGGTGAGCAAGCGGGTATAGAGGCGCAGAGCACCCAGGTACACTTCCAGCCCCTCCCGGTCCGGCAGGGACCAGTGCCGGCGGCGCCGACCCAGGCGCCGTTGCGCCGGAGTGCCGCCGAAGATGCAGATGGGAGCCAGGCAGCGCGAGCAGAACCTCTCTCGGCGGCTCGATCCCGGCGGTACCGGATAGAGACTGCCGGTGTAATCGTCGCGACAAGGCCAGGACATGAGGTATAGACGCGTGGTCAGTGCGACCCGTTGTCCACGTTGAGACTGCAGCATGCGTCCTCCTGACCGCAGTGTAGAACATATGTTCTATTGTAGTCCACTGCGCTCTCCAGTTCAACCCCCCCTCGCGCGGGCACTCCGCACTTGCCGCCGCGCCCCGGCGCGCCTAATGTGCTGGCAGCGAGCGCTCCAATGAGGCATCCGAGGCAGCCATGCCGGAGAAGGTCCTGCTAGTCGAAGACGAGCCCACCTTGGTGGAGACCCTGAGCTACAACCTGGTCCGCCAGGGCTACGCCGTCGTCACCGCCATGGACGGGCGCAGCGCCCTGGAACTGGCCCGCCGGGAATTGCCCGACATCATCCTGCTCGACGTCATGCTGCCCGAACTGGACGGCATCGAGGTGTGCCGCATCCTCCGCCAGGAGATGGCCGTACCCATCATCATGCTCACCGCCCGCGACGAGGAGATTGACAAGGTGGTGGGGCTGGAAGTGGGCGCCGACGACTACATCACCAAGCCCTTCAGCATGCGCGAGCTGATGGCCCGGGTGAAGGCCAACCTCCGGCGAGTGCGCCTCACCCGGCAGGAGTCGGAGGCCGACGTCCCCGCCGGTGACTCCGAGCGGCTCGTCGCCGGCGACGTCGTCGTGGACCTGGCCCGGCGCGAGGTGCTCCTCCAAGGCGATCCCGTGGCCCTCACCCCGCGCGAGTTCGACCTGCTCGCCTTCCTCGCCCGCAACCGCGGCCTCGTCCTCTCCCGCGACCTGATCCTGGAACGGGTGTGGGGCTGGGACTACGCCGGTGGCACCCGGACCGTGGATGTCCACATTCGCGGCTTGCGCGAGAAGCTGGAGACGGACCCCGCCCGCCCGACCCGCATCCTCACCGTGCGCGGAACGGGCTACCGCCTGGAAGGCTAGGGGGAAGGGAACGTGCGCCTGGGGATACGCTGGCGGATCGCGCTGCCCTACATGGCCGTCGTGCTGCTCTCCACCCTCGCCCTCACCCTCTACCTGTCCCACCAGTTGCGCGGCAGGCTGATGGAGCAGTACCGTGCTCGGCTCCTCGCCCAGGCACAGGTCGTCCACCTCTTCCTCCGCCAGCCATCCGCAGTGCCGGCTGACCTGCAGTCCCTGGCGGCGGACTGGGCGGAGCAGATGGACACGCGCGTCACCCTCATCACCCGCGACGGCGCCGTCCTAGCCGACTCCCAGTCCGACCCGGCCACCATGGACAACCACCGCGACCGCCCCGAAGTGGCCGAGGCTCTGATCGAGGGTTGGGGTGCGTCCAGCCGCTACAGCGCCACCACCGGGAGCGACACGCTCTACGTCGCCCTGGACGCCGGGCCGTCCGCCGGACTACCCGTCGTGCGAGTGGCGATATCGCTGCAGGCCGTGGGCGAGGAAGTGGCGGCCCTCAGGCGCATCCTGGTCTCCGGCGCGCTGGTGATCGCGCTGGCGGTGGCGGGCCTGTCGTCGGTCCTCGCCGACCGGCTCACCCGGCCGTTGCGCCGCCTGACGGAACAGGTGCGCGCCCATCAGCCACCCGCCGCCGGCACCAGCCTGGGAGGCTTCGACGAAGTGCGGAGCCTGGCCGCCGCCTACTCGGGCCTCACCGACGAGCTGGCCCGCCGCGTGGAAGCCCTGGCCCAGGAGCGCAACGAGGTGTCCCTCGTGCTGGCGCACCTGGACGACGGCGTGGTCATCACTGATGCCGCCGGAGCGGTGCGCTGGGCAAACCCGGCCGCCCTGCGCCTTCTATCGCTCCGGGACGGTGCCGCCAACGGCCGGCCGCTCCTGGAGGTTGTCTCCACTCCGGACGTTATCGCCCTGTGGCAGACAGGGCGCCAGACCGGAGAGCAGCAGGAGACCATCATCGAAGCCCCCGGCCGGACCGCCTTCATGCGGTTGGTCGTCTCACCCCTGCCCGGCTCGCCCGCGGGCGGCGAGATGCTCCTCCTCCAGGACCTGACCCAGGTCCGCCGCCTGGAGACCATCCGGCGCGACTTCATCAGCAACATCTCCCACGAGCTGCGCACGCCGCTGGCGTCCCTCAAGGCGCTGGTGGAGACGCTTCAGGACGGCGCGCTGGAGGACCCCGCCGTGTCCGGCAACTTCCTCCGCCGCATGGAGATCGAGGTGGACTCTCTGACCCAGATGGTGCAGGAGCTCCTCGAGTTGTCCCGCATCGAGTCCGGCCAAGTGCCGCTCCGCCTGGCGCCCATTTCGCTGGAGCAGCTCCTGGCCGAGCCACTCGACCGGCTGCGACCCCAGGCCGAGCGCGCTGAGCTCCGCTTCGCGGTCAACCTGCCCACCGAGCCGATCACCGTCCTCGCCGATGCCGACCGCGTGCGACAGGTCATCGCCAACCTGGTGCACAACGCCGTCAAGTTCACCCCCGCCGGAGGGCGTGTCTCCATCTCCGCCATGCGGGTCCGGCACGAGGCGGTGATCTCCGTCTACGACACCGGCATCGGCATCCCGGCGAAGGACCTGCCCCGCATCTTCGAGCGCTTCTACAAAGCCGACCGGGCACGGGCGGGCGGGGGCACGGGGCTCGGCCTCGCCATCGCCAAGCACATCGTCCAGGCCCACGGCGGCCGCATCTGGGCCGAGAGCGATGAGGCCACCGGCAGCGTCCTGCGCTTCACCCTGCCCCTGGCCTGACCGAACCACCTCATTGAGCACGCTCATTCCTCTCCCCGTCCCTAGAAAGGCAGGGGGGCTAGGTCTCCCTCCGCAATCCCTTACACAACCGTTACATGGCCCTGAAGTGGCGCTAACGACCCGGGCGTACATTCCTCTTGTGTCGGCCAACCGGCACCGCTAACTAGCGAGACCGAGGAGGAATGAATGCGAAAGTCCTTTGTAGGCATGGCCGCCGTCGTTGTCCTTGTCGCCGGGCTGATCTCCGGCTGTGGCTCAGCCGCTCCTGCCGCCACCACCGCCCCGGCGGCCACCGCGACCGCCCCCGCCGCCCCTGCTGCTACTCCGGCCGAGGCGGGAGTTGCCTTACCCGAGGTCAACCCACTTGACGTCCAGGGCGACATCATCACCGCCGGCAGCTCCACCGTCTTCCCTCTGTCCGAGCGCATGGCCGAGCGCTTCCGCGATGAGGGCTATGCCGGCAACCTGACCATAGACAGCATCGGCAGCGGCGCCGGCTTCGAGCGCTTCTGCCAGGCGGGCGAGACCGACATCGCCAACGCCAGCCGCGGCATCAAGGACTCCGAGATCGAGTCGTGTCGCGCTATCGGCCGTGAGCCCCTCGAGATCCGCGTCGGCACCGACGCTCTGGCCGTAGTGGTCAGTCAGGAGAACGACTTCATCAACGACGTCACCCTCGAGCAGTTGGCCGCCATCTTTTCCGCCGACGCCACCAACTGGTCGGACGTGAACCCCGACTGGCCGGCCGAGCCCATCCAGCGCTTCATCCCCGGCACCGACAGCGGCACCTTCGACTACTTCGTGGAAGAGGTGTTCGATGGGGACGAGGCCCGCTCCCTCAGCGCCGCCAACCAGCAGATGAGCGAGGACGACAACGTCCTGGTTCAGGGAGTGCTGGGCAGCCCCTATGCCATCGGCTACTTCGGCTACGCCTACTACAGCGAGAACGCCGACACCCTGCGTGTCCTCTCCATCAACGGCGTGGAAGCCACCGACGCCACCGTGGACAGCGGCGACTACGCCCTGGCCCGGCCGCTCTACCTCTACACCGACGCCGACATCCTGCAGAGCAAGCCCCAGGTGGCCGCCTTCGTCAACTTCTACCTCACCTACGTCAACGAGGAGATCGGCTCGGTGGGCTACTTCCCCGCCAACAGCGCCGCCCTCGACGAGGCGCGCCAGGCCTGGCTCGAGGCCGTCGGCCAGTAGGATCGCTGCACCGTTGCTGAACCGGGAACCACTTAGTCGAGTGTTAGTACGCGACGCGACAGGCCGGCCGGCCTGTCGCCCCTGCGCGGATAGGACCTGACAACATGCATCGAATCGCCACCCTGCCGGCCAGCCCGGCCGCCACGCCCGATCAGGCGCAGGTCGCCCAGCCGATCCCGGCTTCGCTCCGCCGGCGCCGGCGCCCAATGGAGGGAGCCATCGAGGCGCTGCTCTTCCTTTGCGGCGCCGTCACCGTGCTCACCACCATCGGCATCGTGTACGTCCTGGGCAAGGAGTCGCTGCTGTTCTTCGGCAGCCCCGCGGTCTCCATCGCCGAGTTTCTGACCGGCACCACCTGGCAGCCGGCCATCGGTCAGTTCGGCATCTGGCCTCTGGTCAACGCCACCCTGATGACCAGCACCATCGCCATGCTGGTGGCCCTGCCGCTGGGGCTGGCGGTGGCCCTCTACCTGAGCGAGTACGCCACTCCTCGAGCTCGCGGCACCCTCAAGCCCATCCTCGAGGTGCTGGCCGGGGTGCCCACGGTGGTCTACGGCTACTTCGCCCTCACCGCCATGACGCCCCTGCTGCGCTCCCTGCTCGGCCGCGACGTGGTGAGCATCTACAACACCGCCTCCGCCGGCTTGGTGATGGGCATCCTGATACTGCCGCTGGTCACTTCCATGAGCGAGGACGCCCTCAGTTCCGTGCCCCGCTCCCTGCGCGAGGCCGCCTATGGCCTGGGAGCCACCAAGCTCGAGACCTCCCTCAAGGTCGTGCTGCCGGCAGCGCTGTCGGGCATCGCGGCGGCGGTAGTGGTGGCCATCTCCCGCGCCATCGGCGAGACGATGATCGTCGCCATTGCCGCCGGTGCCGGGCCCGCCTTGACCTTCAACCCCTTCCAACCGGCCGAGACCATGACCGGCCACATCGCCCGCATCAGCGGCGGCGACCTTAGCTACGACTCCATTGACTACAACAGCATCTTCGCCATCGGCCTGGTGCTCTTCGTCATCACTCTGACGCTGAACCTGGTCAGTCGCTGGGTGGTGAATAGGTTCCGCGAGGTGTACGAATGAACGTCGGAAGCGCTCGCCTCTTCGCCCCCGCCGAGGCCACGACCACCTACCGCCCGAACCTGGAGGGGCGGCATCGTCGCGGCCACCTATGGCGCGTGATCTTCCAGGTGAGCACTCTCGTCGGCATCGTAGCCCTGGCCGCCCTGCTCTACACGGTGCTGGACGACTCCTTCGGCCTGGTGGCGGTGCGCAACCAGGTGGACCCGGCCACCCTCGCCATTGCGGGCACCCCGCTCGATGAGCTACCCAAGGAGCAGTTGGTCGAGCTGCTGGGCGAGAACGTCTCCGCCGGCCTCATGCGCCGCCTGGAGAGCGACCGCCCCTTCGCGCAACGGTCCCGCCAAGACGTCTACGAGCTGGTGGTGGAGCGGGTGGTCAAGCCCGAGATCGTGGCCACTTGGAGCCTCAGCGACTCGCTCCTGGCGCGGGGCGCTATCGCTGAGACGGTGGCAGAGAAGCACCCGGGCGCCCAGCTGCAGTTCCGCTCCTGGCTCAGCCCCGACTTCCTCACCAGTCCGCAGGCAAGCACGGCTGCCTTCGCCGGGGTCCGCACCGCCGTCCTGGGCTCCCTGTGGACCATCGCTCTCACCATACTGGTGGCCTTCCCTCTGGGCGTGGGCGCCGCCATCTACCTGGAGGAGTACGCTGCCGACAACTTCGTCAATCGGGTCATCCGCACCAACATCGCCAACCTCGCCGGCGTGCCCTCCATCATCTACGGCATGCTCGGCCTGGCCATCTTCGTGCGCGGCCTGTCCGGGCTGACCAGCGGCGCCTTCGCTGGCCTGGCTGACCCCACCACCGCCAATGGCCGCACCATCCTGTCGGCAGCGCTGACCCTGGTGCTGCTGATCCTGCCCCTCATCATCATCAACGCCCAAGAGGCGATCCGGGCGGTGCCGTCATCACTTCGCTTAGCCAGCTACGGCCTAGGGGCAACCAAGTGGCAGACCATCCGCCACCACCTGCTGCCCAGCGCCCTGCCCGGCATCCTGACCGGCAGCATCCTGGCGATCTCCCGCGCCATCGGGGAAACGGCTCCCCTGGTGGTGGTGGGCGCCTCCACCTTCATCGCCGTGGACCCCACCGGGCCCTTCTCCAAGTTCACCACCCTGCCCATTCAGATCTACCAGTGGACCTCGCGGCCGCAACCGGAGTTCCGCCACATCGCGGCCGCCGCCATTCTCGTCCTGCTGGCGATGCTGCTCAGCCTGAACGCGGGCGCCATCGCGCTCCGCAACCGCTACACCGTGAGGTCGTGATGATACAGACTGCCGTCACTCCGCCTACCCTCGTCGTGGCGCCGTCGCCCGCCGAGTACGCCATCGAGACGCGCGACCTGAACGTCTACTACGGCTCCTTCCGCGCCGTGAAGAACGTGGACCTGGCCATCCGGCCTCGGCGGATCACCTCCATCATTGGGCCCTCCGGCTGCGGCAAGAGCACGGTGCTGCGGGCGCTCAACCGCATGAACGAGCTGGTGCCCAGCGCCCGCACTACCGGCGAGGTGCTCTTCCACGGCCACAACCTCTACCACCCCGACGTGGACCCAGTGCAGGTGCGGCAGCGCATCGGCATGGTGTTCCAGCGCCCCAACCCCTTCCCCAAGAGCATCTACGACAACATCGCCTGGGGAGCGCGCATCAACGGCTACCAGGGCAGCCTGGACGAGTTGGTGGAGAGGACCCTGACGCAAGCGGCACTCTGGGACGAGGTGAAGGACAAGCTGCGCCAGAGCGCCCTCGCCCTCTCCGGTGGCCAGCAGCAGCGCCTCTGTATCGCCCGCACCATCGCCGTCCAGCCCGAGCTGATCCTCATGGACGAGCCCGCCTCCGCCCTCGACCCCATCGCCACCCTGAAGATCGAGGAGTTGATGCATCAACTGGCACGGGACTACACTATCGTCATCGTCACCCATAACATGCAGCAGGCGGCGCGCGTCTCCGACGAGACGGCCTTCTTCATGATGGATGACGACCGCGCCGGCTACCTGGTGGAGTCCGGCTCCACAAAGCGCATCTTCACCAACCCGCGCGACCGGCGCACAGAGGATTACATCACCGGGCGGTTCGGCTAGCCCGGTCTCAAGGATGGACATGGACGAGCACCACGACTTTGCCCTAAGCGTGCCCAGCCGCCGCAACACCAAGCTACAGGCGCTGCTGGAACGCATCAACGCCGACGCCGAACTCCAGCAGCTCTGGCGCTGCGCCAACGTCAACGCCGTCGATCGCGCCGGCTTCAGCGACCACGGCCCGGTGCACGTGCAGATCGTCGCCAACGCCGCCCTTCGTCTCATGCGGCTGCTCCTCGCCGCGGAGGTGAAGCCGGGCGTGGCAGCCGCCTACGCCCTCGGGGACGCCGAGGCGGAGGTGGTGGTGGTGCTTGCTTGTTGCCTACACGATCTCGGCATCGCCATCTCCCGGGACGACCACGAGCGCCACTCCCTCATCTTCGCTTACCCCAAGGCGCGCCAACTGCTTGCCGGCCTCTACCCGGAGCCCACCCTCACCATCCTAACCGCCGAAGTGCTCCACTGCGTGGTCGCCCACCACTGGGACGCCCGCCCACTGACCATCGAGGCGGGAGTGGTGAAGGTGGCCGACGCGCTGGACATGAGCGAGGGTCGCTCCCGCATCCCCTTCGAGGCGGGCGAGGTCAACATCCATTCCATGTCCGCCCAGGCGATCACCACCGTGCGCATCGTCCCGGGCCAGCAGCGCCCCGTCGGCCTCGACATCACCATGAGCAATGCTGCCGGCATCTTCCAGGTGGACGAACTCCTCAAACGCAAGCTCGAGCACTCCCCCCTGGCACCCTACGTGGAGATCGTCGCCGGCATCCGCCAGGCCGACGGCTCGGTCGCCGAGGTATACCGCCGCTAGCCGCTGCCCTAGCCGGCATCGAAGTCGCTGGCTAGGCTAGCGCCACACCGCACACGCACGGAGAGCCCGGTTCGACCGGGTTCTCCTCTCCTCAACGGCTCGACCACCGGCGCTGTGTCATACTCCTAGCTCCCCACTGCCTCCGCGACGGCGTTAGCGAACTGCTCCGCCACCTCGCCGTCCTTCGCCGTGACCAGCTTCTCGTAAACCTCGAGCGGCCTGCCGGTGCACTGCCCTCCGTGACTGCGCACCAGCCCGGCCCAGTCCGCCGGAGCCGTCACCCGCTTCCTCTTCACCGCCTCGGCCAGAGCGAGCAGAGCCACCGCCTCGCCCGTCGCACCCACGGCCCTGTGGGAGACGTCCTTGGCCAGCTTGCGAGCGTCCGGGTTGTCCAGGAAGGCGCGCGCACCTTCCCCGCCCAGCAACACGTAGCCGTCGTACTGGTAGGTCTTGATGTCGCGCAGGCGAAGCTCAACCGGCACTGTCGAACCGTCGGTAGCCTCGGCCGCGCCCGGGAAGAGGCCGGCCGTCACCACCTGATGAGATCGCCGCTCCAGCGTCTGACGCACCGCCCGGTAGACATTCCCGTCGAAGCCACGATAGGGAAGAACCACCACTACCTTCTTCTGCGCCATGGTACCCTAGTCCTCCCAGTGCTAGGAAGTGTCTTCGAGACCGCCGGCGGGCCGCCGTACCGCGCGACGGCCACCAGCGCTCAGTTCGCCTAATAGCACAGGGGCAGAGGCACTGCAAAGCCCTTCCCAGTCCACACCGGAGCCTCACCCCTCCACAAGGCGAGCGTGTTTTGACCGTTTTCCTACACTCTCTCTAGCCAGCATACGACTGCTGCTGCTAGACTATCGTAGGCTAGGATGCGGCGCCGGCCACCGAGAGCGGTAGCTCCACTGCCGCAAGGCAAGAAGAAGCGGCCGGATATTCCGATCCGGCCGCCTGGGGTGAGCGATGGGATTCGAACCCACGGTCTCCTGGGCCACAACCAGGTGCCTTAACCACTCGGCTACGCTCACCACTACTGGCGTATTGTATGTCGAGGCACCGGGCGACGCAACTGCGCCCGGGCCCTCAATCTCATGGATAGGATTGGCTGTATGCAACCAGATTCCTCAGTTGCCAGAGTAGCCAGAGCCCTGCTGGCGCTGCTCCTGGTGGTCCTACTCATACCCCTGGCACCGACGCCTATCGCCGGGGCGCAAGGGGCGTCCGCCACCCTAGAGCTGGTCGACCGCGATGAGGCCGGCATGAACCTGCGCTTCGTCCTCCCGGCTCTCGACGTACGGCCCACCTCCGACGGCGACTACTCCATCGTCTCCATCCCCGGCCTGCTGCCTGCGGGCGACCTGGGCGGGCCCGAGCTGCCCGTCATCACGGCCCGCGTTGTGGTGCCCCCGAACGTGCCCGTCTCCCTGACCGTGACCGCGGCCACCGCGCGGACCGTCACTCTCGACGCTCCGCCCCTGCCCGCGGCCGGCCTCTCGGCCGAGTTCAGTCCCGACGGCAACCTCGCGCGGACCCGTTACGCCGTCGAGCCGGGAGACATCTACCTGGCCGTCGGAGTCCATCCGCCCGAGCTGTGCGTCATCAGCGCCGATGATGTGGTGCGCCGCTGGCGCCTGCTGCAGATCACCTGCACTCCCGCCCGTTACCAGCCCGGCGATCGCTCCCTCCTGGTGGCCGACGAGGCTCACCTGCGCCTCTCCTTCGCCGATACCGCCGGGGACGCGCCCGGCCTAGCCGCACAGAGCGCCGATCCGCTCGCCGCCACCCTGGCCGCGGCCCTGCTCAACCCGGGCGACATGGCCCGCTATCCGGTGATAGACGCGCCCCTTGCCGCCGCGGCCCTGCCCGAGCCGGCCGGATCCTTCCGCCTGCAGGTGGACGAGGAGGGCCTCTACGCCATCACTCACGACGAACTGGTCGCTGCCGGCGCTGCCGTCACCGGCATCGACTCGCGGACCATCAGGCTGACCGGCGGCGGCGAAGAGGTGGCTATCCTGGTCGAGGACTCCGACGACGAGTTCGGTTCCGGAGACCGCTTCCTCTTCTACGGCCGGCCGAGCGACAGCATCTACGGTGCCGCGAACGCCTATCTGCTCTCCTGGGGCGGGGCGGACGGCCGGCGCCTAGAGACCCGCCCCGCCGCGGCCGCGGCCGCCACCCCTGGGCAGCTACTCGCCGTCGCCACCCTGCGCAACTACGACCCGCGCTGGCCCGACCCCTGGCGCGCGGACTGGACCGACCTGTACCTCTACGACAGCGCCTACTCCGCCGCCGCCGAGGACGGCCACTACTACGCCGGGCAACTGGTCCCTGGCTCGGACGGAGCGCCGGCCGACCCGGAGTGGTTCGCCGCCACGCTCCCCGGGCTGACGGGCAGGACCGGCACCCTAACGGTGACGCTGCGCAGCCCGGAGGCAGCCTCCAGCAACAAGGTGGACTTCGCCTTCGGGTCCATCACGCAAGCGGCGGCGCACACCACCTTCGTGCCCTTCGTCTCCCGCGGCGGCACCACCGGTGTCGCCTCCGTGAAAGCCAACGCAGCCGGCCTGGAACCAACTTATACTGCGCTCGGCCAAGAGTCCTGGACCGGTTCTGACGCCGTCACCTACCAGTTCCCGGTGGCCGTCACCGACGGCCTCCACGTGCTCAAGCTCACCCTCCCCGAGCGACCCCTGTCGCGCGTGATGGTGGTGGCGCCCACGATCACCTACCCTGTGTCCCGTGCCCTCGGCGGCAGCCTGGTGGCGGATGGCCAGGCGGGCGCCCACACTTACCGCGTCTCGGGCGTCGCCGACGGCCCCTTCGCCGTGTGGGACGTGACCGACCCGAGCCGCCCCGTCGCCCTCTCCGGAATCGCGCCCGCCGCCGGGGGCCGCTTGTCATTCTCTGACGACCCTCCGGCCGCGGCCCGCTACGCGCTGGCTTCGGCCTCCGGCGTCCGGCGGGTGTCCGCCATCACCAAGCTCTCTCCCGTCGCCCTCCAGCCGGCAGCCCAGTACCTGATCATCACCCACCCCGACTTCCTCAGCGCCGCCCAGAACCTGGCCGCGCACCGGTCTGCGTCCGGCCTGAGCACCCGCGTCGTCACCACCCAGTCCATCTACGACCGCTTGAGCGCGGGGCTGATGGACGCCGAGGCCATTCGCACCTTCGTCCGCGAGGCCTACGCCTCCTGGCGCGATCCCGACGGCGGCCCCACCCTCACCTACCTTCTTCTGCTGGGTGACGGATCCTACGACTTCAAGGACCGGCTCAACCACGGTGCCGCCAACTACGTACCCCCCTACCTGGGCGAGGACTTCGACCCCTACTGGGAGGGCCAGTCGGCTTCGGACCACATGTACGCCAACGAGCGGCTCACGGTCCCCAGCGTACAAGTGGGCCGGGTACCGGTGCGCACCGCCGCCGAAGCGTCCGCCGTCGTGGGCAAGATCATCGCCTACGAGACCGAGGGGGCGGGATCGGCCCTACAGAACGCCCTCTTCGCTGCCGATGATCCAGACATGCGGGACTACGGTAACGGTGAGGAACTGAGCTACAGCTTCAGTGAAATGGCCGAGGAGGCGATCAGGCAGGCCACCAGCACCGGCGCCGTGGCGCCCGGCGGGGTTCGTCGCGTCTACCATAGCGACGATGAGCAGGCCTCGGAGGCGGCCGGGTACTACTGGGTGGGCAGTGATGACGCTCTGGTGGAGGCAACCAACGCGCTCATGAACTACTGGCGCCAGGGGGCCCTTCTCACCTACTACACCGGCCACAGTCACTTCTGGGGGTGGGCCTTCCCCAGCCTGCTCCACGCTGATTCGGCGAGCGGCCTAGACCGTTCCCCCCTGACCATGCTACTCTCGATGACGTGCTTCACCGGCGTGTTCTATCATCCCAACGCTCCCAGCCTGGATGAGGCCTTGCTTCTCCGGCCGAACGGGGGCACAATAGCGTCTCTTTCCCCCATGGGGATGGGTAGCTCCGGCGGGCACCGTCAGATGCAGGGCCCCGCGATATCAAGTCTCCTCTCGGGAGCGACCGCGGGTGAAGCTTTGCTGGCGGCCAAGCTGGAGTTGACCGCGCATTACAGCGATCTCATCGACACGCATGCGGTCCTGGGAGACCCGGCGGTGAGTCTAGTTCCTGGCACGCCGCCTGCATCTACCAATGATACTCTACTGCCCATGGTGGCCAACGGTGGCTCCTAGGGAGACGGCCAACTGCACCTGAACTGCGGAGGAGACAAGGTTATGCGATCCAGAAACGCCCTGGCTATGCTCGTCGTTGTTGCGCTCCTGCTAGCGGCCGGCTCATTCGTCTTCGCTTCGCCCGTGGCGGCCCTCACTGTGATGGGTGAGACGCCGACGCCCACGCCATCGCCCGAGCCTCCGACGGAGACCCCGGTCCCGCCCACGGAGACGCCGGTGCCGCCTACGGAGACTCCGGTACCGCCGACCGAGACGCCGGTGCCGCCCACGGAGACGCCGGTGCCGGCGCCCACCGAGGTTCCGCCCACCGAGGTTCCGCCCACGGCTGTTCCGCCGACGGCGGTCCCGCCCACCGATACCCCGGCCCCGGCGCCTGAACCCACCGCGACGCCCGCTCCGGCCATGCCGGTGACCGGCCAGAGCGATGGCCCCAGCTTCCTGGCGACCGCGCTCCTGGCATTCGGCGTGCTCTTCGTCGGCGGTGGCGGTCTCCTGCTCTGGAGGGCCCTTACGCCCGGGCGGCGCAGCGCCTAAGCCGGACCAGTGACCGGAGCCCGCAGTCCAGTGCCTAGACGTAGGCAGCCCAGTACCAGCAAGAGCGTCAGCCCGTCACTCGGGCGTTGACGGTCAGCCACAGGCGGACACTCCGGTGTCCGCCTTTCGTTTCCCTGGTAGGAGGGGCCCCATGAAGGCCTGCATCAACGAAGCCACTACCATGAACACCGACCTGCTCACCGATCTCCAAGCCTATGCCGAGGCCGGCTTCGAGTCGGTCGAGGTCTGGATAGCCAAGCTCGAAGCGCTCCTGGAGAAGGGCGGTAGCCTGGATCAGGTACAGACGCAGATGGAGCGGGTGGGGATTCGTGCCGTGGCCGTCTGTGCCCAGGGAGGCTGCCTGCTTGCCGACGGTCAGCAACGCCGAACCGTGCTCGCCGAACTGCGTCGCCGGCTCCTCTTCACACGCGCCCTGGGAGCCGACGTGCTGACCGTCTACTCCGAATCGCCCGAGAAGGTCGAGCCCAGCGACTGGGAAGCAGCGCCGCGCCGCCTCGCCGAGGTGGCCGACCTGGCCGACGAACAGGGGATCACCATTGCCCTCGAGTTCATCAAGGGCAGCCGGCTGATCGGATCCTTGGCCACAGCCGCTCGCGTCATCGCGGCTGCCAATCGCCCCAACCTCGGAGTCGCCTTCGACACCTTCCACTTCTACGCCGGCATCAGCAAGATGGCTGACTTGGAGAACCTGGACGTGTCGCGCCTGGCACTGGTGCACGTCAATGACGTCGGCGATACCCCTCGCGAGACCTGGACCGACGCCGACCGCGTCCTTCCCGGCACGGGCGTGCTTCCGCTGATGGAGATGCTGGGCCTGATTCACGGCAAGGGCTACGAGGGACATGTGTCCCTGGAGTTGTTCAGCCGCGAACTCTGGGACGCCGATCCGTTCACGGCCGCCCGGCTGGCCCACGAGGCAATGCAGCAACTGCTGGCTGGGCTGACCTAGGCCGAGAGGCGAGGGTTCGCGTAGCAGTAGAGGCAGCCGTTGGGGCAGGCCAGGTCGTACGACCCAATGTCGATGCTGGGGCTGCACAGGCAGTCCCCCCGTTGACCCCGGTCCTTGGTGCTGGCGGCAGGCAGATGGCGTGGGTGCAGCCGCGCCAACTCCGCCCCGTCCACGCAGCCGGTCCGGCGCACTCCCACCGGCTCTAGGGAGGGCTGGCAACACCCGTGCAACTCCAGCCCGTAGAGCGCCGCCGACTCCACCAGGCGCGCGGCGATCTCCGCCTTCTCCTGCGGCGGCGGGTCGTACCACTCTACGCCCCGTCGCTTCATCTTAGCGTAGACCTGCGCGAACGACAGCCGCACTCGGGCCAGGCCCACCACGGCGGCAGCCGCGAAGACGCGCTCCGCCCAGGCCAAGTTGCTGTAGACCTCGCCGCCCTCGCGCCAGTGCACGATGGGATCATAGCGCAGCGTCAGCCGTTCCGGCCCTCGCAGCGCCGCCAGCGGCTGCAGCTGTGCCAGCGTGTCCGCCGCATTCGAAACTCCCGGCTCCAGGCGCGTCCCCCCCAGCCCGGTCACGGTCAGCTGGAAGGTAACCTGTTCGTAGGGTTCGAGCGCCGCCCGCAGGCCGCCCTCATCGCGCAGCAGGGGGGCGAAGTCCTTGGAAAGAAGAACGAGGGTATGCACGCTGTCGGGAGACAGGTCTACCAGCCGCAGACGGCCGGTATAGGGCTGGCGGACATGCAGTTGTCTTGCGCATAGCGCCTGCGCCAGCCAAACGGGGTAGCGGCCGGGCAGGTCCGTGCGGCGCGAGGCGCAGATGACCGGAAGCGTCTCCGGCGCCACCGCCTAGCGCGGCACCAGTTCGGCGATGGTAACGCCCTCCCCGCCCTCGCCCGGCCCGCCGCCGCGCACCGCCGAGACCAGCGGGTGCCGAGACAGCTCCTCGCGCACCAGCCGTCGCAGCGTGCCGGTCCCCTTGCCGTGCACCACCCGGACCGTCCGCAGGGAGGCGAGATAGGCCTCGTCCAGGTAGCGCTCCAACAGCGGCATGGCCTCTTCGGCGCGCATCCCGCGCAGGTGCACCTCGCTGCGCACCGCCCCGCCCGCGGGCAGTTGTACGCTCTCCGGGGCGTACCTCGCCAAGGCACGGGCCTCCTCGGCTGCCGGCTCCCGCACTTCCAGGTCGTCCATAGCCACCTTCAAGCGCAGGCTGCCCACGGCAACCTCGGCATAGCCACCCTCGGCCTTCATCACCGTGCCCGACGCCTTTAGGCTGGCTACCCACACCGAGTCTCCCACGGCGGGCTCGCCCCCCGCATGGGCGCCGACGGTAGGCCGGGGCGCCAGCGTCTCGGCTGCCTTGCGCTGCACGCCCTCCGCCTGGGCCAGCGCGTTGCGGACCTGGCGCACCTGGTCGGTCACGCGGGCCCGGGCCAGGTGGCTGCGGGTGGCGGCGATCTCCTCCTGCAACGACTCGATCTCCCGCCGTCCTTCTTCGCGCGCCGCCTCCAGGATGCGGCCGCGCTCCTCCTCCAGCTCCGCCAGCCGGCTCTGCAGGTCACGCTCGTGCTCGGCCGCCCGCTCGCGGGTTTCTTCCGTCTCCCGTAGCCGGTTCTCGGACGCGTCGCGCAGGATCTTAATCTCCCGCAGCAACTCCTCCGTCTGCAGCACCTGAGGATCCACCAGCGTCCGCGCCCGCTCCACCACCGCTCGAGACAGGCCCAAGCGCTCGGCGATGGCGAAGGCGTTGCTGCGCCCGGGCAGCCCGATGGTCAACTGGTAGGTGGGAGAGAGGGAGATCGGGTCGAACTCCACACTGGCGTTGATCACCCCAGGCTCGCCCTGGGCGAACACCTTCAGCTCCGGGTGGTGCGTCGTCGCCATGGTGGTGATGCCGCGCTGCACCAGTTCCGTCAGCAGCGCCCGCGCCAGAGCCGAGCCTTCCACCGGGTCCGTCCCCGCGCCCAACTCGTCCAGCAGGACCAGGCTGCGCTCGTTCGCCTGCCCGAGGATGTTGACAATGTTGCTCATGTGCGATGAGAAGGTGCTGAGAGACTGCTCGATACTCTGCTCATCGCCGATATCGGCGTAGATGCCCTCGAAGACCGTTAGGACCGTTCCTTCGGCAGCAGGCACGTGCATACCGGCCTGCGCCATCAGGCAGAGCAGGCCGGTGGTCTTGAGGGCCACCGTCTTGCCGCCCGTATTCGGCCCGGTGACGACTATGGCGAAGTAGCCCTGGGGCCCCTGGCGCAAGACCACGTCAATAGGCACCACTGTCTCGGCGGGCAGGAGCGGGTGGCGCGCCTGTACCATCTTGAGCCGCGCCCCGGAGTGGTAGATGCCACGTTGCTCGTCCAGCACCTGCCGCGGCCCAAAGCCGACCAGTGACGGTTCCACCGCCCGCAGTTCATCGGCGTAACGGGCGCGCGCGAAGATCAGATCGAACTCCGCCAAGACCGAGACCGTCCGCTCGATCAGGCTGGACTCCTTGGCCACCAACGAGGTCAGACCGTCCAGAACCTTGAAGACCTCGCGCTCCTCGCGGATCTGGGCCTCGCGCAGGGCGTTGTTCAGTTCCACTGTCGCCAGAGGCTCGATGAACAGAGTGGCGCCGCTAGCGGACTGGTCGTGCACGACGCCCGGAATCCGGCTGCGGTACTCGGCGCGCAGGGGGACAACGTAGCGGCCGTTGCGCTGCGTGACGATGGCGTCCTGCAGATAGGTGAGGTTGTTATCATCACCCACCAGGCGATCCAGCCGCGACAGCAGGCGATCACGGGCGATGCCGAGGTCGGAGCGGGCGCGCGAAAGCTCGGGGCTGGCCGAGTCGGCCACTTCGGCCTTGGGGGTGATGCACCGCCGCACCTCGTCCACCACCGGGCGGCAAGCCTCGATGCGGGCCGCCAATCCGGCCAACAGAGGAAACTGCCCGGCACTGTGCGACAGGGTGCGGTAGATGGGCTGCCCGGCCATGAGGGTGCTCTGAACGTCCAGCAGCTCGGTGGGGATGAGCCGCATGCCGCGCCGCGCCTTCTCCAGCAGCGGACGTACGTCGTGCGCCCCACCCAGCGAGACATCGGCCTTGGCCGCCAGGATCGCCCTCGCCTCAGAAGTCTCCATCTGCCGGCGCGACGCCTCGGCCAGATCGGAGGCGACGTCCAACTGCAGGCACAACTCCCGGCCCGCGGAGAAGGCCGCTTGGCGCGCCAAGCGCTCCAGAACCTTATGGTATTCGAGAACGTTCAGGTGCTTTTCTTGCATGACCTCACCAGCCGGATATTGTAGCATGTCCGCTGCCCGCCGAGCACACCGGTGACGAGGCGGCAGGCCCATCTCGCCGGCAAGGTGGGTCGAGACGGGCCCTCCATGGAGAGCGCCGTTCAGGGTTCGGTTCTGCAGAGCCGCCGGAAGTCTGCAACTCCCCGCCGGCCGCTCGGCACCCTGTCAGCGAATCCTGCGGACTCGCGAGAGGCGTGTCCGCGTGCGCGGATGGATGAGAGAACTGCGCGTCCACCGAGTCCGCGCAGGCGGACCCCGGCCGATAGGCCCACCAGCGCCGACTTCAGTCGCGGGCTCTCCATCGCTCCCCTGGGCAGCCGGCCCGCCGGCCCGCCCGTGCTTCGGGTTGCTCCACCCTCATCCGCATGCTATATTCGCGTGTCACAGATCGCGTAGAGAGAGTGTCCCTACACTTTCCGCTTCCGGTATCGTCCGGGAGCAACCCCAGGGAAAGGAGCATCGATGGCCGAGTATGAGCTGACGTACGTGATTCAGCCCGATGTCGACGACGAGAAGTTGGCCGACATCCAGGACCGCATCGCCGAGTTTGTGTCCGGCGCCGGCGGCCAGGTAACCCGCACGCTGGATTGGGGGCGCCGCCGTCTGGCCTACCCCATCAAGCGTCAGACCGCCGGCGTCTACGTGACTCACCGGCTGGAACTCCCCGCGGAAGCAGTGGACGAACTGCAGCGGTCGCTGCGCTTCAACGAGGACGTGCTACGGTACCTCGTCCTCACCACCGACGACGTTCCCGCGCCCCCGCCTCCCGCAGCCCCTGCGCCCGAGCCGGAGCCGGCGGAGACCGAGACCACGCCCGAGGCCCAGCCCGAAGCCGAGGCTGAGGAAGAGGTTGAGGCCGAAGGCCAAACTGAAGCCGACGCCGGGGACGAGGTCGAGGCTGAGGCTGAGGCCGCCGACGAACCGACGCAGGAGTAGCCTCGCGGCGTTGCTGCCGAGGAGACGAGCATGTTGGGCCTGAATCGAGTCACCCTGATGGGTGAGGTGACGGAGAAACCGGAGTTGCGGTATACGCCCGAAGGTACGGCTGTGGTCGCCTTCGCCGTCGCCGTTTCTCGCGCCTGCGTCGCCCCCCATGCTCGGGCCCACAAAGAGGTTGATTGGTTCAATGTGGTGGCCTGGCGCGAGTTGGCCGAGCAGTGCGCCGAGGAGTTCGAGGCGGGCACACTCATCTACCTCGAAGGACGCCTGCGCAACCACGTCTGGCGAGATGCCCTGGGCCGCCAAGTCGTCCGCACGGAGATCATCGCCGAGCGGAGCACGGTCCTCGGGCAGGACCCACCGGAGTTCGATAGCCGTGACGACAGTGAATGTCACTGGAGGGACTAGAGTTGGCTGAAGATAACAGCGGCCGAAGCGAGAGCAGAGATTCGGGTCGTGACGAAAGAGGTTCTGGGGATCGACGTGGTGGTGGGCGCCCTCAACGGCGCTTCTTCCCGCGGCGGCGGGTGTGCGCCTTCTGTGTCGACAAGGTCAAGCAGATCGACTACAAGGACGTCAACACCCTGCAACGATACGTCACCGACCAGGGCAAGATCCGGGGCCGTCGCCAAACGGGGACCTGCGCCCGGCACCAGCACCAGCTGGCACGCGCCATTAAGCGCGCCCGGCACCTGGCCCTGCTCCCTTACGCCTACGCCCAGCACTTCTCTTCGTAAGCGCCGGGCCGAAATAGCCTGAGATCGCGGGGCACGGGCTGCTAGCCTGTGCCCTGTTTTCGCCTGAGGGAGATCATGAGCAAGAAGCGGACAACCCCGGCACGACGCATCCACGCCGTCTCTCCCGAGCAGCTCAAACGCACCAAGCGGATCCGGATCGGCCTCGGTGTGCTGGCCGGCCTGGTCGTCCTCATCCTGGCGGTGGGCATCTTCCGGACGCTGGTGATCGTGCCGAACACGCCGGTGGCGGTGGTGCACGGCACCAAGATCACCACCACTGCTTACCAGGCGCGCACCCGCTACCAGAGCCTCAACTTGGCCGGGCAGGCGGATGCCATGCGCAGCCAGCTGTTGACCCTGGATCCGGACGACGAGAGCACGCCACTCCTGCAGCAGATCTACCAGCAGCAACTGCAGAGCCTGCAGTCAGCAGCGGCCACCCTCCCCACCCAAGTCCTCGAGGCGATGATCGAGGAGGAGCTCATCCGTCAGGAAGCGGCCCGCCGCGGCCTAACTGTGTCCGACGAGGAGCTGGAGGAGCAGGTCGGCGAGTGGTTCGGGTATGACCCTAACCCCGATCCGACAGCGCGCCCATCGCCGACTGCTTCGAGCGTCGCCGAGACGCCCACTGCTGCCGCCACCACAACCGGCGAGGCAACTGCCGCCGCAACCAGCACGACAGAGCCCATCGCGACCACGGCCGCGGCTACGGCTGCGACGACGAAGACGGCGTCGCCCACGAGCACCACGACCGGAACGGCGACTGCCGCCGCAACTACCTCCGCAGAGCCCACCGCGGCCACTACGACCACGGCCGCGCCCTCTACGACGACCACGGCAGCCCCCACCTCGGCGGCTACGACCACCGCGACCGCGGCGGCAACCGCCACCGGCGAAGGCACCGCTGAGGCCACCGCCTCACCGGAAGCCTCGCCCACCGAGCCGGGCACTCCGGAGCCCACCGCCACGCCGCTGCCTACGCCCACGCCCATGACACTGGAGTCGTACCAGACCGTCCGCGCCGACTACCTGAAGTACATTCAGGAGATGACCGGCTTCACCGAGGCCGACTTCCTGGCCATGATGCGGACCTCCGTTCTGCAGGAGAAGCTCCAGGAGGCGTTCGCCGCCGAAGTGCCCCTGAGCGCGCCCCAGGTGAACCTGCGCCAGATCCTGGTCTACAGCCAGGAGGAGATCGACAGCATCAACGAGAGGCTGGAGGCCGGCGAGGAGTTCGGGGCCCTGGCCCAAGAGCTGTCTCAGGACACCGTGAGCAAGGAGGCTGGGGGGGAGTTGGGCTGGATGGCGCTTACCTCGACCACCCTACCGCAAACGGTCGTGGAGCAAGCCTTCGCCATGGAGCCCGGCCAGCGGGAAGTCGTCTCCTCGTACCTCGGCCTGCACCTGATCGAAGTGCTGGAGAAGGCCGACGACCGGCCCCTGGACCAGGAGACCATCGAGGCTGCCAAGCGGTCCGCCCTGGAAACGTGGATCAGCACCGCCGCCCAGGACGAAGGCATCGAACGTCATTGGTCCCAGGACAAGGTGCCCGAGGGGCTGCCCGCGTCCTACTAGGCTTCCCCCTACACTGCACGCCGAGGGCCGGCCGCCGAGATCCAGGCGCCGGCCCTCAGTCCGTTACCCTTACGGTAACCGGCAGCGTCACCGCCCGCTCCGGCAGAGGCTCGCTCCCCCGCCTAACCACCTCCGGCCGCTCCAGGGTGTCAGGATCGCGCAGCCCCACCACCAGATGGTACTCGCCCGGGGGCGCAGACGCCGGCACCGAGAGCGTCAACTCGTCGGCGATGTTGTGCTGAGACAGCCACAGGTCGGTCGGGTAGGTCCCGTCCACCGGCCAGCCCTCCCATTGCGCGACGATGTTTCCGTCGCCATTGACCAGATGGACAAACCGCTTGAGGCGGCGCGCCACTGTCTCTTCGGCGCGCCAGAACAGCGCCAGCGTGGTAGTCTCGCCGGCGGACAGACTGGCGCGGGAGAGGTCAAACCCCAGGAGCGTGGCCTGCTCCCCGAAGCGGTACCAGTCCCTCCCGGGGAAGCGCTTCACGTCAAGCGGGAAGTGGTAGAGGACCTGAATGTCCTGGAGGTAGACGGAACTCTCGCCCTCACCGGTGGTCAGGGCTTGGCCCGAGGCCTGGTCATAGAGCCCAACGCGAACCTGGTAGCGCGCCGCCGGGAGATCCCCGGGCAGGATGGGCCGCTGCCGGTCCTGGACGTAGAGCGACGGGTCCCAGGCGCTGGCGGGTAGGCCGCCCGGGGTGGCCGTCTCCGTTCGCCAGACAACGCGCCCGTCCGCCGGCGTCACCAACTGCACGAAGGCGCGGTAGTCGGCCGTCAGCTGTTCCAGCGGCTGCCAGTATAGGGTCAGCCCCAGCGATTCGCCTTGCGGCGGCAAGTTTCGCAACAGGTCGTAGCCCAGCAAGGCCACCTTACCGCCCAGGACATCGGCACGGGCATGCTGCGCCCGAGCGACGGCCCCCGGAGGAGATGACTCGCGGAACCACGTGGTCCGGGGGGCGATGTACACCAACTGGGCCCAGACCACGATGCCCAGCGCAAGCGTCGGCAGGCGCAGATCCACCACGGTGAGGCCGCCAGCAGAGCCTCGCACCCGCAGCGTGCGCTGCCGGCCACCCACCGATAGCCCGACCAGCAGCAGGCCCGCCCCCGTCAGGCTCAGCCAGGTTCCCCAGCGGCCCGTCCGTGATCGAGTCAGACGCAGCTCGATCTCCTGGTCGCCCCCGTCTGCCAGCGCCACTCGAGCCAGTCCCGTCTCTGGGTCGGCCAGAAGGGGCTGCATCCGCTCGGAGACACCCGCCGAGATGTCCGGGGAGTGACGCAGAGGCAGCAGCACCGCTGCATCGCCCTCGCCGCGGACGAGCACCCGCAACCAGTCGGAACCGGTCGCCAGTAGCTGCATGCGGCCCACGAGTAGGCTGCCTCCCGCGTCGGCAGCGGCGCCTGAGACCGGCACCCTCAGCGGCCAGGCGGAGATGCTGGCCTCCGGGCCCGGAGCGGGCACAGTAAGCGCAGCCGGCAGCGTCACGCCACCGGGCTCAGGATGGGGCGGGCGGGGGAACAGGTAGGGGCCGGCGCCGACCACAAGTGCCGCCAGCGTGAGCGCCAGGGCCACCCGGCCGGCGTCGACACGCCAGGTGGACCACGCCTCCAGCCCGGCACCCACGAGCAACGCCACCGCCAGGGCCGCCGGACCCAGGAGCGCGTAGGGGTTGGGCGTCAGGATATGCGGCAGGCCGGCCCATAGGGGCGCGGCCTGGGGCAGCACCAGCAGGGAGTACCCGACGGCGGTGGCCAGCATGAAGATCACGTGCCCACGCGGTCGGGTGGTCTGCCGGCGGAGATGGGCCAAGGCCGGGAGAGCCAGCAGCACCAGGTGACCGCCCAGGCCTAGAGGAAGCACGTCGCCCAGCGCCCGGCGGTCCACCGCCCGGGGCAAGGCGAGCAACTCGCCGAGCGACACCGACTGAAGTGCCGCCCGTCGCCAGCCCGCGCCTAGCCGGCCCGCCTCGCCGATCAGTTCGGCCCAGCCCGGCAGCCAGGCCACGGCCGACGCGAGTAATCCCCCCACCACCGCCAAGACCAGGGCGGGACGGTGCGGCTGACCCTCCCGGAAGGCGCGCCAGCCGGCGTACAGCGTCGCCACCGGGACCACAAACACCAGCGCTGCACCTCCGACCGCCATCATGGCGGCAGTAGCGATCGAGAGCGCCAGACATCCCCGGCGAGTGCCGCGCGCGCACAGTTCCGCCCAGCCCCAAAGCCAGTACGGCAGCAGCGCCGTAAGCCACAGCAGCGAGTAGTCGCCGTGCACATAGAGGGACATGAGGGCGTAGGGGGAGAGGGCGAAGGTGGCTCCGGCGACGGCTGCCGGAGCGGGGGGAAGGAACCGGCGCGCCAAAAGGTATGTCCCCAGCGCCCCAATCAGCACCGCAGCGGCACCCAGTCCGTTCAGCGCCACCGCCGGCGCGAGCCCAATCCAGCCCAGAGCGCCGAGGGCGTAAGTGAGCACAGAGGGCGAGTACTGGATCGGGAATGATGGATCGCGCGCGAGGTGCTGCATCCACCAGGGGCGGTGGACGCCTTGCTCCCAGGCCCACTCGAGCCTCGATGCGGCGACGATCTGGTCCCAGCCTATCTCGGTGTTGAGCGAACCGGATATCGATGACGCCAGCGAGGAGACAGTCAAGCAGCCGGCAAGTAGAACGAGGATAGCCCCCCAGAGGTTAGGCGAACGAGGCACCCAGCGGGCCGCCCGCCGAGCGAGGAGAGCGAGACGGGAAGCTCGCGTACCGGCCGACTCGACAGCCGACTCAGATCGCCGGCGCTCTTCCGCTTCTCGCGCCGCCGCTTCCGGCTCAGAGGCAGCCGCCGCGTGGCCCCGGATCAACCGGCCCGCACCGCTCACATTGCCTGAGTAAGGCTAGCGGCGGGCTCGACCGCTCAGGCGCTCGATCTCCCGCTGGCACTTGAGACACAGGGCCGTGTCCGGCAGGGCCTCCAGGCGCTCCTTCTCAATGGCAGCGCCACATCGCTGGCAGGTGCCGTAGCGCCCCGTCTCCACCAGCTTCAGCGCCTGTTCGACTCCCTCAAGACGGGTCTGAGCCACCTCGAGAAAGGCAAGGGTGCGCTCATGCTCCCAGACGTCGGGATCGCCTTCCTGGGTGGCCGCATCTGTCTCGGTCTTCAGGAGCGTGCGCAATCGCTCGATCTCATCAAGAAGGTCGCGGCGCTCCTCCTCGAGCCGCTCACGGCTTTCCTTCAGATCCGCTTCTGAAGCCATAGAGACCTCCATCACTTCCCCGAGCCAGGCCATAACGACAGAAGCAGGCGCCTCCAACCTCTCGCGCCTCTCCCTCACCCAGCCAGCGGCCGGGTACACTGGTTCCTCCTGAGCGCGCCGTCGCAGCCCAGGGCCCCAATAGGTACGCGATATTACCACCACCGTCTACCGGCGGCAACAACCAGTCGCGGCTGGACTATTCGCTCGGTTTGCGCGAAACTGTGCGTGGATGCCGGCATAGACGCCCTGGGAGACTTGACAACGACGGCAGCGCAAGTAGGATTAGGCATTGTGGCTCCCTGCAGTCAGCCTGACAGCCGGAAGCCGATTCGACGCCGGGTGTGGGCGGCAGTTGGGCGCCAGGGCAGAACCGACGCACGCCCCGTCCGGACCGCCAGAGACGCGCGTCACAACGCAAGCGAGGAGGTCTCCGTACCATGGTCCAGAAGCTTAGCAGTAGACCGATTGTACTGGTTCTGGTCGTCTTGGCCTTATTGGCCGTCAGCCTGCCCGTGTTGGCGCAGGACGGTGGCTCCGATTGGCTCACCACCAGCGATCGCGGCATGGTCGGCATCTCCGCTCCCGCCGCCGGCGCCACCATCTCCGGTGAGGCCGACATCGAGGGCACCGCTCAGTCCAACGCCTTCAACTACTACAAGGTCGAGTACTCGGTCGACGGCGCCGCTTGGGTGAGCGTGGTCGAGGACTACAAGATGGAGACGCAGGTGGCCGAGGGCGTTCTCGCCACTTGGGACACCGCCACCGTCGCCAACGGCGAATACTGGCTCCGCGCCGTCGTCGTTGACAACACCGGCAACTTCGTCGCCTCCGAGCCCGTGGCCGTCACCGTCGCCAACGAGGCCGCTGAGGAAGCGGTAGCCGAAGAGGAAGCCGCTGAGGAAGAGGCCGTCGCCGAGGAAGCTGAGGAAGAAGCGGTTGCCGAGGAAGAGGCCGAGGAAGAGGCCGTCGCTGAGGAAGCTGCTCCGGCTGGCCCCGCTTGGGCCACCACCAGCGAGCGCGGCATGGTCGGCATCTCCGTTCCCGCCGCCGCCGCCACCGTTTCCGGCGAGCTCGAGATCGAGGGTACCGCTCAGTCCAACGCCTTTGGCTACTACAAGGTCGAGTACTCGCTTGACGGCGAGACCTGGATCGTTGTGGCTGAGGACTACAAGATGGAGACGCAGGTCACCGAGGGCGTTCTCGCCACTTGGGACACCGCCACCGTCGATAACGGCGAGTACTGGCTCCGCGCCGTCGTCGTTGACAACACCGGCAACTTCGTCGCCTCCGAGCCCGTGGCCGTCACCGTCGCCAACTAGGGTTCGGGCTTAGGCCCACACCATACCGAATCCGAGGCCGCCTCCCGCAGGGGAGGCGGCCTCTTGTTGTGCCCCGCTCCAGGAAACCCGACTCGCCTCTCGGCTTTGGCGCCACCCCCGTCGCCTCTCTCTACCAGGTTACAATCGGGTAGAACACCCGTTCTAGGCAAGGCAGCGATCCCCTGGACACCACAGCGTCGACCAGAGGGTGTGACAGGTAGAGGGGGCAGGCAAACATGTTACGGTCCGGCTTTTTCATCTTCCCGGTACACGAGCCGACGCTGTGCCGCGAACTGATCCGCGATACGCAGCCCAGCCTCGTGAAGGTGTGGGCCTCAGTCACGTCCGAGCCGCAGTTGCGCGACTGGCGGGCGCTCTCGCCCAACACGATCTTCCTGCTGGTGGACGGCGACATAGGCGACAGTGACACGAAGCACCACCTAAACGACATCCCGACACTGGTGCGCGACCACAGTGCGCAGTGGGCGCGGTGGCGGGATCGCGGCTACGGCAACCTGTGGATGGCCTACAACGAGCCGCCCATCTGGTACGGGGCGGAATACCGCAAGCGGTTCACCGACTACACGGCGCGGGCCTTGGAGGCGGCGCATGGCTACGGGCTCAACCTGTGCATCTTCAACTTCAGCGTCTCCTGGCCCTGGGCCGTCATCGACGCCGAGAACTGGTGGCCGGAGTTCTCGCCAGCAGTGACGGCGATGCAGCCAAGCGGACACGGCGGAGCCGTGCCTAGCGGTGACTATCTGGGACTCCACGAGTATTGGGGCAGTCGTGGCCCACTCGACCTGGCCGCGCTGCCCTGGCTGGTGGGAAAGCACAAGCTCTGCCCCTACAACGTCCCTATCCTGATCTCCGAGTGCGGCATAGACCTGGCCGTCGAGGGGAAGGCGCACCAGGGATGGATGGCCGCCATCGATCCGCCGACCTACTACCACCAGCTCCGCCAGTATCACGCCATGCTCGATCCTAGGGTCAAGGGCACGGCGATCTTCCTGATGGACTACGAGGGCCGGGAGTGGGAGACCTTCGACATCCGACCGTTGGCCCGTGACGGGCTGTTCAAGGGGGAGTGGGATATGGCTGATCCGATGCCGGTGCCCGCGCGTGTGCGGCTGCCCTTTGATGGGACGCCGTCGCCGAAACCTGTAGGTTTCGGCATGGTCACACAATGGTACGGTGAGAATGCCGAGTACTACTCGCAGTTCGGTGTCGCCGGCCACAACGGGGTGGACTTCGGCATCGTGACCGGTACGCCGCTGCGAGCGGTGGCGGTGGGCCGGGTGACGCGGGTGCAGCAGCTCAGCGACGGCTACGGGTGGAACGCCATCGTGAACCACGGCTGGGGCCAGACGATCTACGCCCACCTGAGCCGCATTGACGTGACGCCCCAGCAGGACGTGGCGGCCGGCCAGGTGCTCGGGCTGTCGGGCAACACCGGGAACAGCACCGGGCCGCACCTGCACTTCGGTATGAGGGTGTACGGACAGAACGTACCGGCGATGAACGACTGGATTGACCCGGCAGTGATGTTGGGACTGAAGGATGCACCGGAGGACGACGTGGACGAGGCGACAAAGACCGAGATTCGCAACACGGTCTGGAATCAGATGGGTATCGCGTACAACCCCGACGCGGCGCTAGCGAAGTTCGCCAAGGCGAAGGGCCTGGGCGCACCGAAAGACGGCGAGCGGCGGCTGGTGGTGAACGGGAAGGCGTACATCGTGCAGCCGTACGACGGCGGGATAGCGGCGGTGCCGGAGGGGAAGTGGGATGCGGTGGAGGCGGTGAGCTGGAACTAAGGGCGAGGCGCGTCGCAGCGAGTTGCTGCACCAGATCGGGGCGCGCCGCGCGGCGCGCCCCGATCCACTCCCTCCCCTACAGGCTGACCGGCTCGCCTTTCTCCGCCGACCTCACGATCGCCGCCACCACCTGCGATTGCCGCCAGCCGTCCACGTAGTTGGGCAGCGGTCCCAGGTGCTCGGCGCCCGTCGGCGTCAGGGTGTCCTGGAGGATGGCGTTCACGAAGTGCGGCACCAGCACCGTCGGAGAGACGGTCACGTCGCCGCGATGCTCCAGCGACGGCACCAGGGCGCCGCCCCCCGCGGAGAGCGCCCCTGTGCTCGGCCGCGGCCGGTGCAGCAGCGCTCCCACGTTGGCGCCCAGTTCCAGCAGCTTGTTCTGATGCGCGACCAGATCCGCCGCGGTCAGGTCCTGCCGCAGGTTGGCTCGCCAGCCGGGCGTCGCGGCGAAGCCGGGCCGCTTGTTGTAGATCAGCGTGCCCTCGGACCCGCTCAGGCTAATGTAGAACTCCACCAGCTCGTCCATGTGCCGGATCCACTCCGCCTTCACCCGAACTCGCGCCCCACTGTCCCAGGTGAGGTAGGCGTCGTAGAGGTCGGGGGTGTACTTGAGCACTTCCCGCTGCGACATGGCGAAGACGTCCGTCACCTCGGCCGGGGCCATGTACCAACGCAGAATATCCACCACATGGCTGAGCAGGAATTGCGCCGTGGACGAGCCCGCCGCCCACTCCTCCGTGCGCGTGCCCCACATGGCCGTCGGCACGCTGATGTTGTCGTCCAGCCGCACATCGCCGTAGACGACCTTACCCAGCAAGCCCTGCTGCACCACGTAGCGGGTGGCGATGTCGTTCTGGGCCGCCCGGTTGGAGAAGTTGATGAACAGGTGCGCCTTCTTCGCCTCCGCCTTCTCGCGGATGGCGGTGGCGTCTTCCAGCGTGGTCGCCAGCGGCTTCTCCATGATCAGGTTGGGCACGCCCGCGTCCAGGGCCGCCATCGCCGGCTCGCGGTGGAGCGGGTCCGGCGTCGCCACCACCACCAGGTCGAGCCGGTGCTCAACCAGCATGGCGCGGTAGTCGTAATAGGCCTCCGCCACTGCCTGCTTGGCCACCTCGTCGGCGACGTTGCGCCGCAGGTCGGCCACGGCCACCAGCTTGACGTCCGGGTTCTCCACCAGAGCCTGAACGTGCTTGCTGCCCAGAATGCCGAGCCCGATGACCCCCGCCTTGAGCTTAGCGCTCATCTCTTCCTCCTTGTCGACAAAGACACGGCCGAGCGGATTGCATAGCCCCACTCGGCCGCCGGTTTCCTTGATAGCGATGACCCGCCTGCCGGCGCGCTCTAGAAGTCGCGCACCACCCAGAGGCGGACGAAATCCGCCTCGTTCAGGCTCCCCTCCACAAACGCCCTCACGTCGGCCGTTCGTGCGCCCACCAGCGCCGTCGCGTTGCCCTCCGACGACGCCACCACCACGGCGACGCTATCCAGGTCCTCGGCCGCCCCCATCAGCGAGGCGACCCGGTAGGCAGCAGCGAATATCGCTCCCATCGGCAGGCTGAGTTGCTCGCCGCCGCTCTCCTGCTCCTGGGTCAGGATCAGCGTCCCGATGGCGACCCGAGCGCCGCCCTGCTCCCGCGCATCGGCGATGACCACGCGCTGCACCCCGTGGGGTGCCATGGCCACCTGCATGGCCGCCGACAGCGCCTCATCCTCTGGAGTGAGGTTCACGCCCGCACCCTCGGATGCCGGCATGGTAGGCGTCGGTCGCGGCGTCGCCGTCGGCGCCGGTGTGCGGGTGGCCGTGGGCAGGAAGGTCGGTGTGGGGGCGAAAGTGGGCGCCTTGGTGGCCGTTGACGTCTTGGTGGGCACGGCCGTAGCAGTGGACGGCGCTGTCGCCGTGGCAGAGGCGACCGCGGTGGAAGTCGCAGTGGAAGGGACGGTAGCGGTAGCCGTCATCTCCCGAGTGGACGTCGCTGTGAGCGGCACGGTAGGTGTCGCAGTGGCCGACTCCGTAGGAGTCACAGTGGGCACCGTCGTCGGCGATGCCGTGTCCGTGGGAAGCGGCGTCGCCGTCACTGTCGCCTCGGTCGGGTCCGGCGTGGCTGTAGGTGGAGCCGCCGCCTCGGACGGCTCGGTCGCCCGCGGGATGAAAAGGACCTGACCGACGGAGATACGGTTGGCGTCCTCGATCCCGTTCAGTTCCACCAATTCAGCCACCGTCACGTCGAAGGCCCGCGCGATGCGCCCCAACGTGTCACCCTGCCTCACCGCGTAAGTGAGCGCTTCCGGTGTCGCGGTGGGTGTGGCCGTCACGACGATGATCACCGGAGTAGGCGCCGGTCCGGTGGGCGCCTCTCCGGTGGTGGTGGCGCACGCCGCCAGAGCGCTGGCAGCTAGAACCAGCAGACAGGACCTGAGCTTCACTTTGAGTACTTTCCCCCGCCTCGGAGATCTCCGGGCCGCAGCCCGGAGGGAATGGCAGCCGTGGCTGGTCGCCCCTATGGCCAGACTCCGGTCACCACCAGAACGATGAGGATGATAATCGCCCACAGGATGGGGGTGAGGATGGTGCTCACGATCACCCAGCCGGCGGCGAAGGCGGCCCCGAACTTGAACGCGGCCCCCGGTCGAATCTCGCTGATGGCTCGCCCCACAGTCCATTCAGACACGGCATGCCTCCTCGATGGCTTTCGTCGGCACCTGGGCTGCCCCAGAGTGCCCGGTAGTGGCCTTGTCCCCGTGTTCCTGCTCGGCCGGGTGCGGCACACCGCGCGGCCGACCCCTTGCTAGTGACAGGGCAAGTATGGCCGCTTGGCCGCGATTTATCAAGGGCATAATGCCCCTCCGGTACCCGGATCATGCCCAACCGCCGCTGGTCGCGGCGCCGGCGACTCGGTGCTATTCTACACGAACAACGCACTCATGCCTATGGAGATTCGGTGATATGGAGGGAAAGGTGAGCGAATGGGCGATCGAGTCCTCAGGCCTCAGCCGCTCCTTCGGCTCGGTCCGCGCTTGCGAAGAGCTGTCGCTGAGAGTGCGTGCCGGCAGTGTTTTTGGTTTCCTCGGCCCCAACGGAGCAGGGAAGACCACTACCATTCACCTACTGCTGGGGCTCCTCGAGCCCAGCGCGGGCAACGCCACCGTGCTCGGCCACGACATCCGCACCGCCGCCGACCAGGTGCGCCTGCGTACCGGCGCCCTGCTTCAGAACGCCGGCCTGTACGACCGGCTGACGGCGGAGGACAACCTGGAGTTCTACGGTCGCATCTGGCGCCTCCCGACGGCGGAGCGCCGGACCCGAATAAGGGAACTCCTGGAGCATGTGGGCCTCTGGGAACGGCGCAACGACCTAGTGTCCACTTGGAGCGGCGGCATGCGCCAGAAACTGGGCGTTGTGCGTGCCCTCTTGCACCGCCCCGCCCTGGTCTTCCTCGATGAACCCACCGCCGGGCTCGATCCCATGGCCGCCGCCGCCCTGCGCGAAGATCTAGCCGCCCTCTCCGAGCAGGAGGGCATCACCGTGTTCCTGACGACGCACAACCTGTCGGAGGCGGAGAGGCTCTGCCACCAGGTCGCCGTGATTCGGCAAGGCCGTCTGGTCGCCATCGGCTCCCCCGACGAACTGCGCCGGCAGCGGAGCGCTCCTCGCCTGGAGATCGTCGGCAGCGGCTTCGGCGACAGCGTGCTCGAAGGACTGCGGGCCCGGCCGGAAGTGGTTGCCGTCAAACTGGCGGGCGACAGGCTGGTCATAGACGTGCGCGCCGGCGCAGAGTCGGCGCCGCTCGTTGGCCAGGTCGTAGCAGCAGGAGCGTCAGTGGAAGAGGTGACACGTCCGCGGGCCAGCCTGGAGGACGTGTTCCTGACCCTGATGGAGGAGAGCAATGGCTAGTGCCGGGTCAACAACGCTCGGGGACATCCTCACCATCGCCTGGAAGGAATGGAAAGAGTACCTGATCCAGCGGGGCAACTTGCGGGGCGGAGTGGTGGGCCTGGCGATCGTCCTGGGTGTGTTCGGCATCATGGTGCCCTACCAGTCCGGCGCCGGTTGGGTCGAGCAGCCGCTCTCCATCGTCTACTGGGCTTGGCTACCCCTGTTCATGGTCATCGGCGTGATCGCCGACTCCTTCGCCGGGGAGCGCGAGCGCCATACCCTCGAGGCACTGCTGGCTACTCGCCTGACGGACCGGGCCATACTGCTGGGCAAGGTATTCGCCGCCGCCATCTACGGCTGGGGCTTCACCCTCCTCGCCGTCACGCTCGGCCTGATCACCGTGAACTTGGCCCATGGCCAGGGCCGGTTGCTGATGTACCCGCCTCTGGTCGCCATCGCCATTGCGTTCGTCGGTCTGCTGGCCGCCTTACTGGCCGCTGCCGCCGGTGTCCTTGTCTCATTGCGCGCCAAGTCCGTCCGGCAGGCCGCTCAGACACTCAGCATCGCCGTGATGATCCTGCTCTTCGTGCCCGTCTTCGGGATACAGGCCCTGCCGCCGGAGGTGCAGGCTCGCCTGTTATCCACCGGCGCCTCGCTCAGTGCCGAAGGCCTGGCCGTAGGGGCAGTCGTCCTGCTCCTGGTCGTGGATGCCGTCCTGCTGGCGACGGCCATGGCGCGGTTCCAGCGCTCGCGGCTCCTGGCCGGGTAGGCCGGCCCGTGCGCCAACGGTCCGGAGAAGGGCTATGGGCCCGGCTCGACCGCTCGTCCGGAGAGATCGTTCTCGCGCTCAGTCAGCTCTTGCAGGGTGACCGCATCCAGAGTGTCCTGAATGACTTCGGAGAGTTGCCGCCACAGCCACTGGGCGGCGCACTTCTCCGACCGGCCACAGGTGCTGCGCTCCGCCTGCACACATGGCACCAAGTCGAGCGGCTCACCGACGGCCCGAACAATATCCCCCACCCTGATGGTGGTAGGGATGCGGGCGAGTTGGTAGCCGCCCCCCGGCCCCTTGGTGCTCACCACCAGGTCGGCCTTACCAAGCCGGAGCAGGATGTGGGACAGGTAGAGGGGAGAGATGGACTGACGCTCGGCAATCTCATCCCTAGTGACGGTGCCCTCTTGGCTGTTCTGCGCCAGGTCGATCATGGCGCGTACAGCGTAGCGGGCTTTGGTTGAGAGACGCATTGTTCACTCCCAGCGTGCGCTCCGAATTGGCGCCTCAGGCTCACCACGACCGCCTGAAGCAACTGACTCGGGGGGCAACTGCCCTGTCACCCGGCACAGAGTTGCGCCGAGAGGAGACGCAGGCTTCATCAGTCGAGGTCACTGCGTGGGCTACCGGCCGCGCAGATCGGTGGCGGTGGCCCGCAGACATTCTAGCGCAACACTATCCCAAGCCGCTAATCTTTCCCGGTCACGCTAAGCGTTAGCATATGATAGGCTATGCCGAACTCCATTGTCACTCCTTCTTCTCCTTCCTGGACGGTGCCTCGACCCCGGAAGATCTGATTGAGCGCGCCCTCGCCCAGGGCCTCCACGCCCTCGCCCTGACCGACCACGACGGTCTCTACGGCACGATCCGCTTCCACAAGGCGGCCGAGAAGGCGGGCCTGCGCGACCTCGTCGGAGCGGAGATGACGCTAACCGACGAGAGCCACCTGACGCTGCTGGCCCGCAACGACCAGGGCTACGCCAACCTCTCCCGCCTCATCTCCTATGCCCGCCAGCGCCAGCCCAAAGGCACCTCCCTCCTGAGCCCACCCCTCCTCGCCGAGCACGCCGGAGGGCTCATCTGCCTGAGCGGCTGTCGCTCCGGGCCGGCTGCCCGGCGAGTGCTGGAGGGAGACCTTATCGAGGCGGCCCGCGTCCTGGCCGAGCTACGCTCCTGGTTCGCCCCGGCCGACTTCTACGTCGAACTGCAGCGCCAGCAGCGGCGCGACGACAACGGCCTCGTGCAGGCACTGACCCACTTGGCTCACCGGCTGGACCTCCCTCTCGTCGCCACCGGCAACGTGCACTACGCCACCCGCGACCAGTCGCACCTCCAGGACGTCTTGGTCTGCATCCGCCACAACACTACCCTCGCCGAGGCCGGCTGCCTGCTGCGGCCCAACTCCGAGGCCTTCCTGCGCTCGCCCGCCGAGATGCAGGCCCTCTTCCCCGATCACCCCGAGGCGTTGGAGAACACCGTCGCCATCGCCGACCGCTGCCACGTCAGTCTGGACTTCTCGGCCTTGGCCGTGCCCGAGTACCCTCTACCCGAGGGCGTCTATGCCGACGAGCACCTGGCCCGGCTCTGCCGGCGCGCCCTACCGGAGAAGTACGGGGAGGCTGACCCCACCCCCCGCACCGTCTCCCTGGCCGACGCTCGCCGCCAGATGGAGCACGAACTCGCCATCATCGCCGAGACCGGCCTGGGCGAGTACTTCCTCACCGTCTACGACATCGTCCGCTTCTCCCGCGAGCTCGGCATCCGCTGCCAGGGACGCGGCTCAGCCGCCAACTCCATCGTCTCCTACCTGCTGGGCATCACCGCGGTAGATCCGCTGGCGCACAACCTGCTCTTCGAGCGCTTCCTCTCCGTGGAGCGCTTCAACCTGGATCGGGCCATGCCCGATATTGACCTCGACTTCGAGCGGGACCGGCGCGAAGAGGTGATCCAGTACGTCTACGAGCGCTATGGCTGGGAACACACCGCCATGGTCTCCACCCTCATCAGCTTCCGCGCTCGCAGCGCCATCCGCGACGTCGGCAAGGCCCTCGGCTTCGCGCCCGAGGCGCTGGACAGCGTGGCCAAGGCGGTAGACTACCGCCGCGCCTCCGAGGTGAGCGCCGAGAAGCTGGCTCATGTCCTGGGCGAGGACGCCGATACCCGCCGCTGGCAGCTGCTCTTCGACCTCTGCCGCCAGATCTCCGGCTTCCCCCGGCACCTGGGCATCCACGTGGGCGGCATGGTGGTCACCCGCAAGCCACTGGTGGAGGTGGTGCCGGTGGAGCCGGCCACCATGCCCGGCCGGGTGGTCATCCAGTGGGACAAGGATTCCGCCGAGGATGCCGGCCTGATCAAGATAGACCTTCTCAGCCTGGCCATGCTCTCCGCCGTGACCGAGGCCCTGGACATCATCGAGGACGAGACGGGCGCCCGCCCCGATGTCGAACACCTGACGCTGGATGACCCGGCCGTCTACGACCTCATCTCCCGGGGCGACACCATCGGCGTCTTCCAGGTGGAGTCGCGCGCACAGGCGCAGATGCTGCCCCGGCTCCAGCCGCGCATCTTCAACGACCTGGTGGTGGAGGTGGCGCTGGTGCGGCCCGGGCCGCTACAGGGTGGCATGGTCCACCCCTACCTGCGCCGGCGCCGCGGCCAGGAACCGGTGCGCTACGAGCACCCGGGCATGGAACGGGCCCTGGCCGACACGCTGGGAGTGGTCGTCTTCCAGGAGCAGGTGCTGATGGTGGCGCGCGACGTGGCCGGATTCAGCGCCGGCGAGGCGGAACTGCTGCGCCGCGCCATGAGCCGCAAGCGCTCCGTGGAGGAGATGGAGGCACTGCGGGAGCGCTTCGTGCGCGGGGCGATGGAGAACGGCGCCACCGAGGCTCAAGCCCACCACGTCTACGACCAACTGGCCGCCTTCTCCGGCTACGGCTTCAACCGCGCCCACGCCGCCTCGTTCGCCCTAATCACCTATCTGTCGGCCTGGCTCAAGCTCTACCACCCGCTCCCCTTCTACATCGGCCTGCTCAACAACCAGCCCATGGGCTTCTACTCCCCGGCGGTAGTGGTCGAGGACGCCAAACACCACCGCATTCGCCTGCTACCGGTGGACATCAACGTATCCGGCGAACGCTGCGCCCTGGAGGGCAACGCCATCCGCCTCGGCCTCAACTACGTGGACGGCTTCGGGCCCGAGGTGCGCAAGCGGGTGGTGGAGGCGCGCGGCGACCGTCCCTTCGCCCATCTCGACGACCTGGCCCGCCGCGCCCGGCTCGGCCGCGATGCTCTCGAGGCCCTGATCATGGCGGGCGGCTGCGACTCCTGGCGCCAGGATCGGCGGCAACTGCTCTGGCGGCTCGGGAGGGCCTTGGACGGGGCTAACCTAACCCCCTCCGTGGCTTCAAAGAGCGAAGCCACCGACCTCTCTCCCCTGAGAGGTAGGGGGGAAGCGGGCTCTAGCTCCCCTCTCCCACAGGTGGGAGAGGGGTCCGGCCACTCGGCCACGCCGAGTGGCTTAGGGGTGAGGGCCTCTTCCGGCCCCCTGCTGGACGACCTACCCGAGGTCGAGCTCCCGCCGATGACCGCTAACGAGTCGCTTGTCGCAGAGTACGCGTTCACCGGCGTCAGCAGCGGCCGCAGCCCGGCCTCTCTCTACCGCGAGGCGCTCACCCGCGCCGGGGCCATCACCAGCGCCGAACTGCAGGAGGCGCCCAACGGCGTCTGGGTGCGGGTGGGCGGACAGGTGATCGTCCGCCAGCGCCCTCCCACGGCCAAGGGCTTCACCTTCATCACCGTCCAGGACGAGTACGGGCAGATGAACTTGGTGCTGCCGCCCGACCTCTACGAACCGCACCGGCTGGACGTTCGCGCCCCCGGCCTGCTGGCCGAGGGCACGGTGGATCGCGATGGGCGCGTCGTGAACGTGCGCGTCAGGCGGCTGGAGCCGCTAACGCCCGAGGTGCACTAGACCGTCTCCTGTAGCGCGGCCAGCAATCCACTGAGCAGCAGCACGCCCACTCCGAGGCCAAGATTGAGGAGCAGAAGCCCGGTACCCAGCCTCTGGCCCTGACGCGTGGCCCACCGTTCGGTGGCCACCGCCCGACTGCGCACCACGCCCACCACCACCATGGCAACGACCAACACATGCTTGATCGCCATCAACGTGGTGTACCCGTCCACCGCCCGAAGAAGCCCCTGAAACTGGCCGGACTGCCGCGCAAGGACTAGGCCGGTCACCAGAAGCCCGGCCATGCAGACGTACACAATGGGGCTAAGGCGCCGCTGCACCTCGGTTGCCAGCTTGAGCATCTGAGGCCCGGGCCCAAGTACGCTGCGGAGCGCGGGCAGCAAGAACAACACCATGAACACCAGCGCACCGATCCACGTGACCGTAAAGAGGTCGTGCAGAAAGATGACGAGACCATGAACCGTCGGGTTCAGCAACGCTGACCTCCTAGAGGACCTTGGTCGGGCCGGTTGGGCGCGGAGTCTTCACCACCAGGAAGCGGAAGACGCTGTCGCCATCGTTGCGCAGGCGGTGGACGATGCCGGCGGGGCTGTCAATGAGCTGATCCGCCACCACCCCCTGCTCCTCTTCGCCGATCTCCACCACCCCGCGACCCTCGAGGACGTAGAAGAAGACATCCACCGGGGTGATGTGCCGCCGCAGCTTCTCTCCCGGCCGCAGTGTCACCATGCTGACCTGGACGTGCTCATTGTCGTGCAGCGGCCGCGCGCTCACGCCGTGGACGTTCTGCGGCTCCGGAGCCTCGAACGCGTTCACTACCTTCATCGCTACCTCCTGCTGAAACAACACTTGGCTGATATTATACCTTGTTCGCCGGGCAAGCTAGAATGCATCCAGTCTTGGTTGGGGGTGATCGCCATGAGACTGAGCGTGATGGCCTACTCCTTCGCCGGCGCCCTGGCGCGCGGCACCATGAAGCTGCCCCAAGTGCTCGACTACATCGCCTCCCTGGGCGTGGACGCCGTCGAGCTGATGGACCGGCACGTGGCGGCAGCGGGCGAAGAAACGGTGGCCGCGGCCCTGGATCGCCTCGGCCTGTCCGTGTCCTGCTACGACCTCGTCGCCGCCGACCCGGTGCAGGCCACCGCCGCCGGGCGCGCCGAGGCCGTCGCGGCGCTGAAGCAGGGCCTGGAGTTCGCCGCCAGGCTGGGCGCTCCCACCGCGCTCGTGGTACCGGGACGCTGGAAGCCGGGCGTAGAGAGGCAGGCCGCCTGGGACGCGCTGGCGCGTGACTTGTCGGAGTTGGGCGCACACGCCGCCGCCCGCGGCATTGCCCTCACCATCGAGGATCACAGCCTAGAGGCGGCCACCGGCTGTACCGCCGCCGACCTGGCGGACCTCTGCCGCGCCGCTGCCCCGTACCTCGGGGTCACCTTCGACACCGGCAACTTCGTCTTCGGCGGCCAGGATCCCCTCCAGGCGTGGGACGCCCTGGCTCCCCGCGTGCGCCACGTCCACGTCAAGGACTGGGAACGGCTGACAGAGGAAGAGGCGGACGGGCGGCCTTATCGCCGCGACTTGGGCCACCGACCGTACCGGGGGGTCGTCCTGGGAGCGGGGCTGGTACCCAACGCCGCCATCATCGAACGCATGGCGGCGTCCGGCTATAGGGGCTACCTGTCGGTGGAGTACGAGGGCGAGGGTGACCCCCGCGAGGGCGTGCGCACCGGCGTGGAGTACCTGAGGGCGGAACTCAGGGCCACGACAGCGGGCTAGCGCCGGAGAGCCGCCCCTAACTGGGCATCCCTGTCCTCCCGGCCCTGGCGTACAACCTCCGCCGCGTCTGGCAGGCTCCTGCCATCGAGGTCCACCGCCACGGCCGCTCGGGCCTGGGTCACCAACTCAAACCAGTGTGGGACCGTCGCGCCACCGGTCGTCAGTTCACGGTAGCGCCGGACGGAGAGGACGACTACCTGCTCCTCGCCTCGGCGCTGCACGATGACCGGCGCGTCCGTCTCCACCACCTGGCGCATCAGCCGGCTCCAGTGGGCCCGCGCCTCCGTCGCGCTCACCTCTCTCTCCATCGCTCTGCCTCACCTCAACGGCTGGCTAACCTTACGCCTGCCCCGGCGGGCCGGGCAACCTCACCCGACCTCGCGCATGGCCGGTTGACGGGTCAACTGCTGCAAGTAATCGCGTTTCGTGGACCACACCTCGCCTTGGCGACTGACCTAACCCCGTGCTCGCCAGGCGCATCGCTTACCGGGCTGACCACCCTTCTTCCCTACGCGGGAAGGGGGGAGAGAAGCGAATCTCGTCCACCGGCAGAAAGGCCTCCCGGCACCCCCTTCCTTCTTAGGGAAGGGGGATGGGGGGTTAGGTGAACTCCGGAGGCGTCCGCAACGGGGTCTGAGAACCATTCATTTGGAGCAGATGGTTGACGGCCGGCGCCTGCTTCGCTATCAAGGAGGCAGCAGGAGGGGCCATGCTGAAGATCGGGTTTGGCGACGCCGACATCACGCCCGCCGAGAGCCTGCCCATGTCGGGCATGATTGACCCCCCGCGCGCCCAGGGCGCTCGCTGGCCGCTCCACGCGCGCGCGCTGCTGTTCGAGGGCGAGGGCGGGCGCGTCGCCGTCGTCAGCCTCGACCTGCTCTGCCTCACCTACCCGACCGTCCTCGAACTGCGCCAGGCCCTGGCCGCGCCCGCCGGGGTCCCGCCGGAGCACATCATGATCTCCTGCCAGCACACCCACCGCGCTCCCTACGCCGCCCCCATCATGGACGAACCCATTGACTGGGATTATGTCGAGTTCCTGCGCGACCGGCTGGTCAGCGCCATGGCCGCGGCGGCCGCCTCACTCCAGCCCGCTCGCCTGCGCGTCGGCCACACCCAGGCGCCTGGGTGGACCTGGAACCGGCGGCCGGTGTACCGGAGCGAGCGCTACGGCGAGCAGGTGGGCACCCAAGGCCCGCTCGACGCCCCCGGCTTCCTGCGGATGGAGGGGCCCGAGGACAACGAGCTCATCGTCGTCGCCGCCGAGGACGACAGCGGCCGGGTCTTGGGCGGCGCGGTCAACTTCGCCTGCCACAGCACCGTCATGGGCTCGCTCCCCTACTACTCCGCCGACTTCAGCGGGGCCCTGGTGGACGAGCTGCAAGCCCGGCTCGGCGGCCGCTTCCTCTTCCTGCAGGGCGCGGCCGGCAACCTCTGGGCCCACGACAAGCGCAGCTTGGCTCCCAGCGGCACCGGCGGCGAGGAACAGAACCGCGCCATGGGCGCCGCTCTGGCCCACAAGGCGATAGAGGCTCTCTCCGGCGCCGAACCCGTCGCCGGTGATGCCGTCCGCTGCGAGCGCCGCTTGCTCGAGGTGCCCGAGCGGCAGCCGACGCCCGAGCAGGTGGCCCTGGCCCGCTGGTACCTCGAGCACCGCCCCGCCGACCTGGACGAGAACGAGTTCACTCGCCGCCTCTACGGACATGACTACACCTTCTACCACAACAGCCCGCGGGTGCAGGAGTGGTTCTGCCGCGAGGTGATCGCCATGTGGGAGTGGCAGCGGCACCAGGCCGTCCGCCAGCCCACCACCACCGTGGAGGTGCAGGCCCTCTCGGTGGGCGATAGCCTCGCCTTCGCCGGCTACCCGGCTGAGTACTTCACTGAGTTCGGCCTGGAGACCAAGGCCCGCTCCCCCTTCGCGCACACGCTCGTGTCCGAGCTGGCCAACGGCTGGGTCGGCTACGTTCCCACTGCCCAGGCCTTCGAGCACGGTGGCTACGAGACCCGACTGGCCTACTCCAGCCGGCTGGTCCCGGAGGCGGGCGACCTACTCTGCCGCACCGGCATCGGTCTGCTGCACCTTCTCGCTGCTGCCGCCGCGCCGCCCGTGGGCCCCTAGCTGTGCTGTCGGGGCGAGGTGAGGCTCGAGCCAGGGAGGGGTGCCCGTGGACGCGGCGGTGACCACCGTACTGCTGATCCTGTCCGGCACCGTCGTTCTCCTCGTCCTGGACCGGCTTCGCATTGATGTCGTGGCCCTGCTCTGCCTTCTGGCCCTCGCCTGGAGCGGCATCCTGACCCCCGGCGAGGCCCTTGCCGGCTTCTCCAGCAACGCCGTTATCTCGATGATCGCCGTCATGGTGCTCGGTCGCGGCCTGGCCAAGACGGAGCTGATGGGGCGCTTCGCCCAGGGTGTGGTGAGCCTGGCCGGGCACGACCGCACTCGCATCGTCGCCCTGGTCTCGGCCGCGGTCGGCCTGACCTCGGGCGTGATGCAGAACGTGGGCGCCGCCGTCCTCGTCCTGCCCGGCGTCCTTCAGGTCTCGCGACGGGAGCGCCTCGCCCCATCCCAACTGCTCATGCCCATCGGCTTCGCCGCCATCCTCGGCGGGACCCTCACCATGGTCGGCTCCAGCGCCCTCATCCTCGTCAACGACATCCTGATCGGCGCCGGTTTGGCCCCCTACGGGCTGTTCAGCGTGGCGCCGGTCGGGGCGGTACTGCTGGCGGCGGGGATCGGCCTCTTCGCTGTAGCCGGTGGACGGCTCCTCCCCAGGGTGCCGGCCAGGGAAGAAGCCGCCCCATCCCAACAGGCGCTCATCGAGTCCTGGAACCTGCCCTTCTCCGTCTGGCACTACTACATACCCGAAGGCAGCGCGCTCGTCGGCATGACGCCCGAAGAAAGTGGCATCTGGGAGCAGTACCACCTCAACATCCTCGGACTCTCCGACGGCGGCCGCATCGAGTATGCGCCCTGGCGCGAGACTCGCTTCGAGCGCGGCCACGACCTCGCCGTCTTGGGCGAGGAAGAGGACGTCCGCCGCTTCGCTCAGGACCACGGCCTGCTGCTGCGCGACCGACTGGACCGATTCCGTAGCCTCACCGACCCCAACGTCGCCGGGTTCGCCGAGGTCATCGTCCCGCCCCGGTCCAGCCTGGTGGGCACCACCATCCGCGAGTTCGGTCTACGTCGCCGCTACGCCGTGGAGCCGCTGCTGCTCTACCAGCGGGGCGAGGCGGTCCGCGGCGACTTCTCCGACACTGCCATCGCCGCCGGCGACATCGTCGTCGTGCATGGGCTGTGGCAACACATCGCCGACATCAAGTCCAGCGCCAACCTTACCCTCCTCACGTCGCTGGACGAGTCCGCGACCAAGCCGGCCAGCACTACCCTCGCCGCGGGCTGCTTCGGGGCGGCCGTGGCCCTGACCATGCTCGGCTTCCCCATTTCCATGTCCTTCCTCACGGGGGCGGTAGCGATGGTGCTTGCCCGCGTCCTGACCATGGAGGAAGCGTACCAGGCCATAGACTGGAAGGTGGTGGTGTTCCTCGCCGGCCTTATTCCCTTGGGGACGGCCATGCAGAAGACGGGCGCCGCCGCTTTGCTGGCCGAGGCATTGCTGCAGGTGGTGCACGGCCAGCACGCCTTGCTGGTCCTACTGGCCCTGGCCGTCTTGGCGACGCTGTTCTCCCTGTTCATGTCCAATGTCGCCGCCACGGTCATCCTGGCGCCGCTGGCTATCGGCATCGCCCAGATGGCCGGCTACGACCCGCGCCCACTGGTGCTGCTGGTGGCCGTGTGCACCGGCAACTCCTTTGTCCTACCCACCCACCAGGTGAACGCCGTCTACAAGACGCCCGGCGGCTATAGCAACGCCGACTACCTAAGGGCTGGCGGCATCCTGACCCTTCTGGTGCTCATTATCGCGGTACCCATGTTCTATCTCTTATACTGGTGACTGTCAGCGGATGATCGCTCGCTCCGGCGCACCTTGCCCCGGCTGCACCCCTTGAGGAGGGCCGCATGAGGTTGAAGCACTACTTCACCGACAAGATCGCCCACAGCTCCTATATCTTGGCCGGCAGCAGCGCCAGCGCCGTCATAGATCCGCAGCGGGACGTCGAGATCTACCTCCAGGAGGCGCGTTCCCTCGGTGTCGTCATCACCCATATCCTCGAGACTCACCTGCATGCCGACTTCATCTCCGGTCACCTGGACCTCGCCGCCGCCACCGGCGCCCGCATCTACGCCCCCAAGTCGGCCAACTGCGCCTTCGACCACGTCCCCCTAGTTGAGGGCGACGTGGTGCGGATTGAGGACATTCGACTGGAGGTCTTGGAGACGCCCGGCCACACCCCCGAACACCTCTCCTACGTCATCGTTGACGAGGCGCGCGGCCAGGAGCCCGTGGGCGTGGCCGTAGGCGACACCCTCTTCGTGGGCGACGTGGGCCGGCCCGACCTCTTCCCCAACCGGGCCGAGGAGCTGGCCGCCAAGCTCTACCACAGCCTGCACGACAAGCTGCTGAAGCTCCCCGACTTCGCCGAGATCTACCCGGCCCACGGCGCCGGCTCCCTCTGTGGCCGGTCCATCGGGGCCAACTGGCGCTCCACCATCGGCTACGAGCGCCGCTACAACAGCGCCCTGCAGTTGGCGACCGAGGCCGAGTTCATCCACTCCCTGACCCACAACATGCCCCCCGCTCCCGATCACTTCAGCCGCTGCAGCGAGATCAACCGCCTTGGCCCGACGCTCATGTCTGACCTGCCCCGGCTCGAGGAGCTCCGCTGGAAGCAGTTCCGTGAGGCCATGGAGGCGCCGGAGACGACGCTGGTCGACGTGCGCGCCTACAGCTCCTTTGCCGGGCTGCACATCCAGGGCTCCTGGCACCTGGACCTGAGCGGCAACTTCCCCACCTTCGCCGGCTGGGTGGTGCCCCCGGACAAAGACGTGCTCCTGGTGGCGGATGACCATCAGGACGCTGTGGCCGCCAATCTGTGGGCTCGCCGCGTCGGGCTGGACCGGGTGAGGGGCCACCTGGCCGGCGGCATGCCTGCCTGGGCCACCGCCGGTCAGCGGGCCGAGGGCATCCTGGTTGTCTCCGCCGAGGATCTGCACGACCGCATCATGGCCGGTGAAGACATGGTGCTGCTGGACGTGCGGGCGCCGCTGGAGTTCGCCGACAGTCACATCGACGGCGCCGTCAACATCCCTGCACCGGACCTGCGCACCCGCTACAACGAACTTGACCCGGAACGGCCCACCTTCGTCGTCTGCAGCTCGGGTAACCGCAGCAGCCTGGCCGCCAGCATCCTGCTCCAGCACGGCTTCGGACACATCTACAACGTGGCCGGCGGCATGACCGGCTACAGCGCCGCCGGTTACGCCAAGCTGTGCCGCGTGTGCGTGAACCCGCACGGGTCGCGGTACTCGTCCGGGCTCTACTCGGTCTCCCAATAGCCTTCCGCTGGAGGTGCCAACGTTGGACTGGTTGACGCAGGTTCGCTGGTCGCCCTACGCCGTCGGGATCGGCGTCGGCGTGCTGAGTTGGCTCACCTGGCTCATCTCGCGCTCCCCCATCGGCTGCTCCACCTCGTTCGCCCGGACGGCGGGCATGCTCGAGCGCCTGGTGCGCGGGCCCCAGGTGGAGGGCAAGCTCTACTACCGGGAGGTCAAGCCCGTGGTGGACTGGCAGTGGATGCTGGTCTTGGGCATGATCGTCGGCGCCGCCCTGTCCGCCCTCATCTCGGGCGACTTCAGGTGGCAGTGGATACCGTCCACCTGGGCGAGCTCATTCGGGACGGCCGCCCTTCCGCGCCTGCTGGTCGGCCTGGTCGGCGGCATCTTCCTCGGCTTCGGCTCCCGCTGGGCGGACGGCTGCACCAGCGGCCACGGCATCAGCGGCACCATGCAACTGGCTGTCTCCAGCTGGATCTCCGCCATCTGCTTCTTCATCGGCGGCATTGCCATGGCCTGGCTCCTCTTCGGCGTCATCGGCGGGCAGGCGTAGGCAATGAAGACAGCAAGATCGCAACTGCTCTGGGGACTCCTCTTCGGCATCGTCTTCGGCTTCCTGCTGCAGCGGGGCGGGGTGACCAAGTACGACGTCATCATCGGCCAGCTGCTCCTCACCGACTTCACCGTGCTGAAGATCATGCTCTCTGCCGTCGTCACCGGCATGATCGGCATCCACTTCATGCAGGGCCGCGGCTGGATCAAGCTCAAGCCTAAGGCTGGGTCCTGGGGGATGAACGCCGTCGGCGGCATCCTTTTCGGCTTCGGCTTCGCCCTGCTGGGGTACTGCCCCGGCACCATCGCCGGCGCCATGGGAGACGGCAACCTGGACGCTCTGATAGGCGGGCTGCCGGGAATCCTCATCGGCTCCGCTCTGCTGGCGGCCGCCTACCCTCGCCTCAAGGGCGGCATCCTCCAAGCGGGCGACTTCGGCGACCTCACTCTGCCGCGCGCCCTGAAGGTCGGCGAGTGGTCGGTCATCTGGCCGCTCTCGGTGATCATCATCGTCGCGCTCTACTTGATCGAGCGGGCCGGCCTCTAGCCGGCTGACTCGGGCGGGGAGGTCCTGCGCGAGGCCCTCCCCGCCTGCCCCGTCTCTTCCCTCCAGTCCTTCGCTGAGAATCCAAGTACAACGGTTGCGCAACGCTGCCGCAACGCTCCTGCAACGGTAGCTGCCTATGATCCAGGCAGAGTCACGTCGTGAGCAGGCGGAGGTGGCGTCATGCGCAAATCCACGCTGCGAACCCTGGCGACCGTCGTGCTGGCAGTTGCCGCTCTCCACATCAGCCGAACCGAACACGCGCGCTTGGCCGCCCTCGCGGCCATCCCGACCACGCCGACCGCGACGCCCCGCCCCACCTACACGCCCACAGTCACTACTACGCCGGGTCCCTCACCCACGCCCACGCCGCACGTCAGTGCCGTGGCCAAGATGGAGAGGGCCCTGGACGAGTTCTGCCGCCTGTGGACGTTCAGTGGTGCCGTGCTGGTGACGCGTGACGGGCAGGTAATCCTGGAGCGAGCGTGCGGCCTGGCGGACCGTAGTCAGGCCCGGCCCAACACAATCGACACGCGCTTCCTAGTGGGCAGCCTGGCCGCCGAGTTCAACGCCGCCGCCGTGCTGCTGCTGGAGCAGGAAGGGCGGCTGGCGCTGTCCGATCCCGTGTGCCGCTACTTCCCCGCCTGCCCGGCCGCCTGCTCTGAATGCACCGTCGAGGGTCTACTCCTTGCCCAGGCGACCGGCGCAGATGGGTCGCCGGCCAACCCTTCCTACAGCGACGTCCACGCTGGATACCCTGGGCGAGGCTCGCACGACTCAGAGGTGGTCGTCCTGGCCGCAACGCTGATCGAAAGTGCCGCCGGCGTGGCCTACAGCGATTACCTTCAGAGCCGGATCTTCGATCCTCAACACATGGGCAGCACAGGCGTCAACGCTGCTGCCGGCCCGGTCGCCGTCGGTTACCTAGGAGCTCGCTCGGAAGCTGAGCCGGGTTCCGCTCATGCCGGTGGCGCGGCGCTCTATACCACGATCGACGACCTGCGCCGCTGGGACGATGCCCTATCCACCAACGGACTTCTCGGGCCGGTTCAGGTATCGCGCCTCTTCGCTCCCCACCACCTGACCGACACCGCCATCTTGACCTGCATGGCCCAACTTACCCCGCCACACCTCGGGACGGGCAGATCGCCCACCTCTGGCGATAGCTTGGGCCAGTGCCTTGGCGGCACAGTGCTGCTGGAAGACGGACACCACCTGGTCCGCGCTGAAGGGACAGCCCCCGGGTTCCGGGCCTGCCACCTGCGCTACGACAAGGACGGAGTCACCATCATTTCCCTGAGCAACCAGCAGGACTCGCTCGATATCGCCTACGGCCTCAGCGACTTCGCGCTGGGCTGGGAGTGCCCCCTGGGCTAGCGGTGTACGCCTCCTCCGCATCGGCTTAGAATGCGCCCTGGTACCCAGTCTTCCCGCCTGTACCCAGGAGCGCACCCATGGACGCCAGCAATCAGCACCCCATGACCGTCGTGCCCGGCTATCACTCCTCCACCCCCGGCATCCAGATCGCCACCCAGATGCCCTCCCGCGCCACCGAAGAGGCGGGCGTGCGTGTCGCCGCTGCTCCTGCTGAAGACGACATCGCCTTCGCCCGACAGATGGGCATCGAGTGGGTCATGACCGGCCTCGATGATGTGCGCGACCACAACGCCGAGACCTATCTCGCGTTGCGTCATCACTACGAAGCCCACGGCGTCCGGATCTACCGCCTGGCCAACCACTCCGTCCACAACATGGAGGAGGTCACCCTCAACCTACCGGGGCGGGAGGCCAAGATCGAGGAGTACCTGGCCTACATCCGCAACCTTGGCGCCGCGGGCATCCACTACGCCACCTATGCCCACATGGGCAACGGCATCTGGAGCACCGAGCGGGAGGAGATTCGGGGCGGCGCGGTGTCTCGGGCCTTCCGCCTGGACAGGGCCGTCGAGGGCCACTGGGTCGGCCGCACCTGGCAGGCGCCTCTCACCCACGGCCGGCGCTACAGCGAAGACGAGCTTTGGGACAACTACGCCTACTTCATTCACCGGGTCGTGCCTGTAGCCGAGGAGGCGGGCGTGTACATCGGCATTCACCCCGACGATCCGCCCGTCTACGACCTGGGCGGGGTGCCTCGCTCCCTCTTCGGCACCTTCGACGGCTACCGCCGCGCCCTGGAGATCGCCGACAGTCCCAACGTAGGCGTGTGTCTGTGCGTGGGTTGCTGGCTCGAAGGCGGCCCCGCCATGGGCGCCGACGTGGTGGAGGCCATCCGCTACTTCGGTTCTCACCGCAAGCTGTTCAAGGTTCACTTGCGCAACGTCACCGCCCCCATGCCGGAGGGCTTCGCCGAGACCTTCCTCGACGACGGGTATGGCGACATGCTCGCCATCATGCGCGCCCTCCACGAGGTCGGCTTCGATGGAGCGGTCATCTCCGACCACCTGCAGGAGATGGTCGGCGGCCGCCGCGCCGCCGAGGCCTATGCCATCGGCTACATGCGCGGCCTAAAGCAGGCGGTGGAGGCGTAGAACGCCGGAACGCGACTCCGACGGCCTCGCGCCGCATCTGACCCAGTACTAGCTAACCATTAAGCTCGCGATCATTACGCCGAACCCTAAGCGCGCCACTATCATCGCCCGAGGCGGCCGCTGCGGTCGCTGCCGCGGGAATCATGGGAGGGAGTCGGTGGACGAGCTATGGCTGCTGGGCGGCGTGCTTATGCTGTTGGGGCTAGCACGAGTAGTCGTGGAGACGCCCTGGTTCCGCGGTTGGGTCGGCGAGCTCAAGGTCCGGTTCGGGCTCCGCTGGCTGGTGGACCAGAACCGGTACCGGGTCCTCAACGACGTCACACTGCCGACGGAGGACGGCACCACTCAGATAGACCACGTGGTGGTCGGTCCGAACGGCATCTTCGTCATCGAGACCAAGAATATGAGTGGCTGGATCTTCGGACGTGAGAAAGAGGCCACTTGGACTCAGCAGATCTACCGCAGCAAGCATCGTTTCCAGAACCCCTTGCGGCAGAACTACAAGCACACCCAGACCCTGATCGAGCTGCTAGACCTCCGACCGGAGACGGTCAAGCCAGTGATTGCCTTCGTCGGCGGAGCCAAGCTGCGCGCCGAGCTACCCACGCATGTTGTCACTGGCTGGGACTACATCGGCTACATCCGATCCCAGAAGCAACTGCTCCTCAGTCCTGAGGAGGTTGACCGAGTAGCCGCCCGGATTCGGGCGATCCGTTTCGCGCCCGGGTTCAAGACGCATCGAGAGCACGTCCGGCACGTGCAGGAACTTAGGGACAGGCACGCTAGACAAGCGTAGAAGCACTATGCCGCCGGCCACCGCATACGCAACAGATCAGGGGCGACCTCTCGGCCGCCCCTGTCATTCGTCGTGAAGCGTTCTCGCGTCTATGGCGCCGGCACCTGCCACGGCGTCAGATTGTCACGCCCCGGCCAGACCCGGAAGGCCGGCTCGCCCCGGGCCGTGTCGCCCACGGACCGGATCAGCGCCCCGTCCGCCCACAGCTCCACCTTGTACGGGTGGCCGGTGGCGGCGTACTGGCCCATGTCCACCGGGAAGCCGTCCAGCTTCAGGTAGCCCGACCCGTCAATGCGGCCGTACCCCCTCGGGTTCACGTCCAGCCACTTGCCGCCTTCCCAACGGTACACCTTGATCCAGGAGCTGCCGTAGTTCCGCACGGCGGTGATAATGTTGCCGCCCTTGGCCGGAACGCCTCGGAAGTCCCAGTTCAACTTGGCGAAGGCTAGCCCGCCCGCCTCGTAGTACTCCATGCGGACGTGGTGAACGCCCTCGCTCAACTCCACGTCCACCGTGTGCTGGGTGCGCGACTGGTCGTACCACTTGTCCAGCACCAGCCGACCGTCAATGAACAGGCGCACCCCGTCATCAGTCTCGGTGGTGAAGCGCCACACGCCCGCTTGCAGGTTCAGCGTCCCCGTCCAGCGCGCCGACCAGTGGTCCGGCGCGATGCGGTAGTCCGGCGAGCCATCGGCCCAGTTGAAGTGCAGCTCCGGATGCTCGTAGATGGCGATGGGCAGCCCGGAGAGCCAGGGGTTGTTCCAGTACTCACCGTGCCAGGGGCCCGCTTGAGCCATCGCCGAACCGGGGATGGCCAGTCCCAAGACAAGCAGACCCAGCACAACCAATGCCTTGACTGCGTTCCTTCTGTTTCTCATTTTGCACCCTCCTCATGCAGCCGCACCCGGTTATCCGTTGGTACAGTCACAGTCGGTAGTGATCGCGCGTACCGCTCGGTGCGCTCGGCGCCGTTCTTTCCTCGGCTCTGACCCAACCGGAAACGCGGGACCAGATCGGTCTCGCCGGCGCTCATCGTGCCTCCGCTGCGGCTGCACGCGCTCCTATGCTCTGGACGTATTCTGCACCGCTTTTGTTCCCACCGGCCGAGTGCCAAACCGGCGGCTGCGCCTTTGTCTTCTACACTCACTATTCTCCGTGAGCGATATCCAATCCGTGTACTCATTATGGTCAGCCGCCCGCGCCCTGTCAACGGCTCGCGCCGGCCGGGTGGGCCAGCAGGGCCGTTTGCCTACAAGACCTATAGGTTTTCTATTGACACCGTCGCGCGATAGGCGTATACTTGACAAACTTGGTAATAGTCTCGCCCGGGCGAACGACGACCGGCACCGAGCTGTACCGGCGGTGCCGCCGCAGCCGCCCGACCCATAGGTTTGGAGACACACGATGGAGACTAGTCCGCAACACAACTTGGCTCGACTGATGTTGGCGCTGGTGCTGCTGCTGTCCGCCTTCTTGGCGCCCCTCGCTGCCGTTCGCTCCACCTCCGCGCAGGAGCCCGCCGGGCTTATGACCAGCAACGGCATCTGGCTGCAGGCCGGCCTCACGCTGCCCGTGTTCAGTTTCAGTGCGCCCGAGGTGTCGGGCGACGACTCGGTGATGCTCGCTTCCCTCTTCAGCGCCATCGGGCCCGAAGCCACGCTCGGAGAAGACGGGTACAACGGTCATGACCGATTCACCCTCCTCAACGAAGGCACCAACAGCGTTCTCGAACGCTTCGGCGCCACCGGCGGCTTCTACGCTCACAATCCCTCCGAGGCTTTCGGTGACAGCCCGCGGGGCGCGGTGGATCCTGCCGCAGCCCAGCGTCTGGCGTGCACCTTCCTGAGTAGCAATGGCCTGCTGCCGGATAACGACCTCATCGGTACTCCCGACACCCTCAAGTGCGACTACCCCAGCAACCAGAATCCGTACCGCGTCTCTCTCATTACTAGCGCTTCCGCCGACCCGGCCGGCAACCTTCTGAGCGAGCAGCCGATCGGGGCTCTGGTGCAGGTACCCATGTTCGTCAAGACCAGTCTCTGGTCGCAGATCGCGGAGATCCCGCTTGGCGGACCGGGCGGGCATCTTTCGCTAATCTTCCGCACCACCGACTATCAGGACAACGGCTTCACGCTGGACGACGGCTTCCCGGGACTGGGCGCGCTGGCCATGCCCTTCTACAGCCGCTCGCCCTCCCTGGTCGGCAGCTACCCGGCCCTGGATCCGATCGCGCTGAAGGGCCAGGTTCTGAGCGCCTTGCACGCCGGCTACCCCGACGCCACCGACATCACCGTGCCCGACCCGGCGCTCATCTACTGGGTGAGCGACGCCGCCGAGCCCCAGACCATCATGGAGCCGATGCTTGAGTTTGAGGGCGTGCAGGTCGAAGTGGACGGTCAGTTGGCCATCCTGCGCTCCTTCAGCGTTCCCGCCCTGGAAGGCGGGCCCGGCGGCTTCGGCCCCACCGTCCTCATTACCGGCCCCGCCGATGGTAGCGAGTTCGCCACCGGGGCCGACCTGGCCCTGGTCGGCAGCATAGGTGCCGGAACCGCGCCCTATTCTTACCGCTGGCTGCTGGAAGACGGCACCGTCCTCAAGAGTGGTGACCTCGCCGCTGCCGGCGACGTCTCGGCCAGCACCGTCCTGCCCAACGGGCTGCGCGACGGCGCCGCGGCCACCCTAACGGTCATACTGGAGGCAGAGGACTCCGTGGGCGCGCTTCGCCAGGCGTCGGTCACCTTGTCGGTCGTCTCCCCGCCGGGGCCGTCGCAGTACCTGCCGCTGCTGCTGCGGAACGCGCCGGGCATGGGCGCCTCCGCTCTGCCAGACCTGGCCGAGGCCATGCTCGACGCGATGGCCATCTACCGCTTCGGCGTCCATGCCGGATCGGACTACCCACCCTACGGCGCCGGCGGCTCCGACCTGTCGGGCGTCGTGCCGGACGCGAACGGCTTCCGCACCTCGATGACCGCCTACGGCTGGACGTCGGTCTACAACTGGTGGAACGCCAACGCTTGGGAAAAGGACTGGCGCGACACCTCGCTGGGCGGCATAGACAGCACCTTCGGCGTTGATCGGGTGGACTTCGCTTACTACGCCGGTCACTCCGGCCCCGGTGGCCTAAGCCTCCCCTCCAGCGTGGATGACTCCTGGTTCGACGGCGCCGACGCCCGCTTCTCCACTCTTCGCTGGGCTGCCTTCGCCTCCTGTCAGGCCCTGCGGGCCCAGTGGTCTCCCGCCAGCGAGGCGCCCATCCGGCGCTGGTTCGGCGCCTTCCGCGGCGCCCACATGCTACTCGGCTTCAACAGCAACATGGCGGACGTCGCCTTCGGCCCTCGGTTCGTGGAGAACATGCGGGTACCGAGGTTCTTCGGGATAGACTTCCCCGGCGCGCAACTGACCATTCGCGAGGCTTGGGTGGGAACGGCCTTCCAGATGAACGCCGGCAAGCCCGCCTACCTCTACGCGGTCGGTAACGGCGTCAACCCGGTCAACAACAAGCTGCCGCGCTCCGGCGATCCGGCCCTCGCCCGGCCGTTCCCGGTGCAGTCCTACCACTGGGTGTGGTGGAACGAGTAGCTCCCTCGCAAGGAATTCGCATTCGGCCGGACGTCGCAACGACGTCCGGCCACCCTCTTGAGCTCAGCCTTCGCCCCAGCCCGGAGTCTTCGGAATCTATGACCATCACGGTATTCTATCCATTTGACTGAGCGCATCTGCTGTAGCACACTCGGTGCCAGTTGGGCTCGGGCACGAGCATTCACTCGCGGCCGGGCAGGAATCCGACGTTAGTGGGCTGTTGGAGTGCAGGAGGACCGTGATGTCCTCGGAACAGGCGGTGGTGGAAGCCGTCGTGGACTCCCCGCCGGAGGAGCCGGCCGACATCGCCGGCACCGACAGGCGGCTGGAGGGTGCCGCGCTCATCTGGGCGCGCGGGCTTTGGTGGGCGCTGGCCGCCTTCGCCTCGATGGTATTCGTAGCCAAGACCGCCGCGGCCGTGCGCTGGTACGCGCACCCTCCCCCGGCCACCATCGTCACCATGGAGCGCCTGGGGGTCGGTCCAGGCTGGGTGGCCGCCTATGTGGCCACGGTAGAGACGGCCTGCGCCGCAGTGTTCTTCGGCGTGGCTTTGGCCCTGGTCAAGAGGGGCGCCGGTCGAGTGGCGGCGCTGCTGGCGGCGACCACATTCATCGGCTTCGGCCCCTTGGGCGCCACTGCCGCGATGCTAGGTACACTGGCGCCGGACTGGAAGGTGCCGGCTCTCCTGCTGGAGGGAATAGCCCGCGCGGCGCTGGTGACTCTGGCCTTCGTCTTCCCTGACGGCCGCTTCGTACCAAGGTGGACGCGCTGGCTTGCCGCCAGTTGGGTGATCGTCTTTCTGCCCTATCTGCTCCCGGCAGACGTCCCCATCTCGGCGATCAACTGGCCGCCGGCGCTGTCCCTCCTCGCGCAGGTCCTCTTCACGGCCAACGTCGCCTACGCTCAGGCATACCGCTACCGCCGGGTGTCGGGGCCGGAGCAGCGCCGACGGACGCGCTGGGCGGCATTCGGCGCACCTGTGACCCTGGCGCTCACCATCCTGATTCAGTTGCCCTGGTATCTCTTCCCTCAACTGCAGGACCCAGGTCCCGTGCGTCTGCTCTACATCCTGGCGCGCATCGGGGCCCTGAGCCTGTCGCTGATGGTGGCGCCGGTGACGTTCGGCATCGCCATCCTGCGCCACCGACTCTACGACATTGACATCATCATCAACCGTGCCCTGGTCTACGGCCTGCTCACTGCCCTCATGGCCGGCCTATTCGCGACCGTGATCTCGCTGGCTCAGCGCACCTTCATCGCCCTCACCGGCGAAACGTCGCTCGGCGCCACCCTCCTGGCCACCCTGATGGTGGTATCGGTCATCACCCCGGTACGCAACCGCCTGCAGGAGTGGGTGGACAAACGGTTCAAGGGAGCGCCCGAGCCGGTGCGGCGCCTGCAACAACTCACTGAGGCGGTGCGGGCCCGCGTGACACCTCTGGAGCCGGAGACGGCCGCTCGCCGCCTGCTCGATCTAGCCGTCACTGCCTACGGCGCCGAGGGAGGGGTGGCCCTGCTGCAGCACGCCCGGCAATCCCGGCTCGTACACACCGGCCGCGGCTGGTCCGGCGGAGCGGCCATCGAAGTGCCGCTAGCCGTGGGTGAAGAGACCTATGGCTCTCTGGCCCTCGGTCGCCGGAAGGGAGGCTCTCGCTACCGAAAGGAGGACCGCACGGCGCTCGAGGCGGCAGCGCGGGTCATCGCCGAGGCGCTGCAGCAGGATGCGGCCGACCAGTTGGTCGCTGCCTTCCCGCCGCCGGGACGGATAGGCCCCTCGCCGACCGAAGATCGCGGGCACAGAACCGGCGGCCCTATCAGCGCTCCTGCCACCTGGTCGGCTCGGCGAGCCGCTGAACCGGCGGCCACGCCCGGCGGATCGCCATCGCCAGAGGGAGGCCGATCACGCCGCCGGCCACCACCTGGATGACGTTCATCGGCACCTCGGTGAGGGCCGGACCCGCCCCATAGAGCACGGCGCCGACGGCGAAGTAGCCGAGCACAACAATGACCGCACCAGCAAGCCAGCCAAGAAGATGCAGGCCGCGGGTTCCCTTGAACGCCAAGTAGCCCGCCACCAGCCCCTGAGCCCCGTGGAAGAGGAAGGATGCCGGCGCCCAGTGGGCATAGCCGCCCAGGATATCGGCCAGCGCGGTGCCCAGCCCGCCCGCCAGCAGGCCGATGACAGGCCCGAAAGCGAAGGCGGCGAAGTACACGCCCACGTCTCCGAGGTGGATGTAACCGCGCGTGGGAGCGATGGGCACTCGCACCACCAGGGTGAGAACGGCGATCACACCCGCCAGTACCCCCGTGACCACGACTCGTGACGCCGACCAATTGCGGAACATGCCGTTACCTCCTCCAGGTCCACTCAACCGTACTTACCGCGCGGAGTGATGGCCGCTCAGACAAAGGCTCGCTTCGAGCCCGGATCCGGACGCCCGGCCTCGCCGCGCCCCTCCGATTCCGCCACTGCCAGCCCCAGCCGCCGCACTCCCTCGCCGATCTCGTCTTCATCGCGCAGGCCGATGGCTAGTCGCAAAGCCGACTCACCCCCGGCCTGGGGGCAGAACATGGCCCCGGGCGCGAAGGTCACCCCCGCCTCGCCGGCCCGCTCCAGCAGTTCGGCCGCGTTCATCCCGGCCGGCAGGGTGAGCCAGGTGTAGAGCCCGCCCTCGGGTCGGTTCCAGCGCACCCCGGCCGGCATGTGGCGGCGTAGGGCCGAATCCAGGGCGTCCCGCCGCGTCGCCAGCGTCTCGCGCAGCCAGCGGACATGGGCGGCGTAGCGGTCGCTGCGCAGCAGCTCGGCGGCCACCATCTGCACCAGGCTGTTGGGATGCAGGTCCATGTCTTGGCGCAGGCGTAGCAGCGCGCTCACGGTCGCCGGGGGTGCCAGGACCCAGCCCAGCCGCAAACCAGACCCCAGGGTGGACGACAGCCCGCCCAGGTAGACCACGTGATCCTGACGGTCGAGCGCGCGCAGGGGCGGCGCCACGCAGCCGCTGAAGGCCAGGTCGCCGTGGAGATCGTCCTCGAGAATGGGGGTATGGTAGCGCTCCGCCAGCCGCAGTAGAGCCTCTCGTCTTGCGTTGCTCATGGCGCTGCCGGTGGGGTTCTGAAAGTTGGGGTTGGTGTAGATGAGGCGGATGTCGGAGTGGGCTAGGTAGTGCTCCACCGCCTCCACCATCATGCCCTGCTCGTCCACCGGCACGCCCACCGTGCGCGCCCCCATGGAGCGCAACACCGACAGCGTGCCCAGATAGGTCGGGGACTCCACCAGCACCACGTCCCCCGGCTCAACGAGCAGGCGCGCTACCAGGTAGAGCCCCTGCTGCGATCCGGAAGTGATGAGCACTTGTCCCGCGGTGGCGTCGGCGCAGCCCTTCAGGCGCAGCCGTCGCGCTAGCTCCTCCCGCAGCGCGCCCATCCCGGCGATGGGTGAGTCCTCCAGCAGGCTCGCCCCCTCGTCTACCACTTGCCGCACCAGCCCGGGCAAGTCCAGGTGCGGCGAGCGGCTGATGTCCACCCCACCGCTCGCCAGAGAGATGACCCCGGGGTTAGCGCTCCAGTGGGCCACCCGGTCGGCCAGGGCCGAATCTGCGCCGCGCGGGCGGTACCGGATCGCCTCCGACCAGGGCATGGGAGCCGCCGGGCGCTCGGGCTCCGGCTCCGTCCGTCCCCGCACCACCGTCCCGACGCCGACCCGACCCTCCACCAGCCCGTCAGCGGCCAGGGAGCCGTAGGCGTTGACCACCGTGGTGCGGTTCACGCCCAACTCGCGGGCCAGGTCCCGCTCCGAAGGCAGCCGGTGTCCGCCGGGCAACACGCCCCCGACGATGAGCGCGCGGAGCTGGTCCGCTACCTGCCGGTACAGCGGCACCTTGGACTGGCGATCTACGCGAACCTGCACAGGTCATTCCCCTGCCGAATGGATGCATCCATTACAGGGTAGATGGGCCTGCAAGGGGCTGTCAACTGCCAATTACCGCCAACTGGAGTGGTCCATTGCCGTGGGTGGTCGGCAATGGGTCTCGCCACGCCTAGCGCCGAGGCCCTACCTTGGCGAAGCCCAACAAGCGAAAGGCCGCCGTCACCGGTGTCATCGCCAAAGCCCGCAGGCCTTCCAGGGTCGCCGGGGACAGATGGCGGGCACTGGGGGTCATGGCGGCCAGGTGGACCAGGTCGTCGCCGACCAGGCCGAGCCGCAGCGAGATCACCCGCTCGTCCACGAGCCGGAACCCGCCCGTCAACTGCTGCACCAGGGCGTCGCGCTTATCCTCGGGGACGCCAAGGAACCCGGGGAGAGACCGCAGTTCCTGCAGGTGCTCCGGCTCGGGGACGACCACCAGAAGGAGTCCGTCGGGCGCGAGCACCCGCTCAAACTCGGCCCGGTTGCGAGGCGAGAAGACGCTCAGCAGCACGTCTACCGATCCGTCCGCTACCGGCACCAGCGACCAGACATCGGCTACGGCGAAGGTGGCCTCGGGGCAGGCGCGGGCGGCCAGGCGCACCGCCTCCCGGGCCACGTCAACCCCAATCAGGATCGCTCCCGACTGGGACCGGGCCGGGCCCAAGGTCGCGCGCAACCGGCAGAGGTAGTAGCCTTCGCCGCAGCCCACGTCAAGAACCGTGGCCGCTGTGCGGTGGGCCAGCTGAGACTGAACCCGCTCGTTGATGGCGTCGGAAAGGGGCCGGTAGTGGCCGCCACCCAGGAAGGCGCGCCGAGCGGCGAGCATCTCGCGCGAGTCGCCCACACTGGAACCCGGCCGCCGGAGCAGCAGGTTGACGTAGCCCTCGCGAGCACGATCGAAGGCATGGCCGGCGGGACAGCCATACGTCCGCCCATTGAGAGCGAGCGCCTGGCGGCAGACGGGACAGATCAGCGTCACAGGTTCTCCCGCGCCCGCGGCGGCGGATACGTGCGCCGGGCGGGGCCTCAATTGACAAGGAACCTACCAGCCTGTTAGCATTTCCGCCAACTGAATAGACAGGCTCTTATCCAGAGAGGCAGAGGGAACGGCCCTTTGAAGCCTCGGCATCCGAACCACTGCGGGTTGCGGTGCCAATTCCGTCAGACACAGGTCTGGTAGATGAGAGCGCGACGACGTAGTCCTGCGCCTCTTCGCCTTCCGGTGGAGGGGCGTATCCCGTTAAGTGAATCGCTTGCCCGATGGTTATCGGAGGAAGAATGACAGAGTCCGACGGACGGCCAACCGTCCAGTTCGCCATCCCTGCCCCCTACCGGCGCGCTACCGGCGGGGAAGCGGTGGTCCAGGTCAACGCCGCGAGCGTAGGTGACGCCGTGGCCGCGCTGCGGGTCCGCTACCCCGACATGGCTGCGCGGCTGGTGACCGAGTCCGGCGACCTCAACCCCTTCGTAAACGTGTACCTAAACGGCGCCCGCCTACACGGGACCAACGCCCTGGACCGCAGCCTCAGCGAAGGAGACCGGTTGGTCATCATGCCCGTCATCGGCGGAGGTCACTAGCGATGATTGTGATGAAGTTCGGCGGCACCTCCGTAGGGGACGCGGACCGCATCGCTAAGGCAGCAAGGCTGGCAGACGAGTCGACCTCCGGGCCGGTCCTGGTGGTGGTCTCCGCCATGGCCACGGTGACGAACTCGCTGCGGGCCCTGGGCCGGCAGGCGGCTGAGGGCGATGTCGAGGGTTACCGGCGCACGCTGGCCGCCCTGCGGGAGACGCACCAGGCGGTGGCCGACGCTCTGCTGGAAGGGGACGAGCGGCTGGAGGTCCATCGCTTCATCGAGCAGCGCTTGGACGAGATCGGCGCGCTGTGCGAGAGCCTCACCGTCATCGGTGAACTCACCCTCCGCGCCCTGGACCGCATCGCCGGCGTGGGCGAGAAGCTCTCCGCTGCCCTACTGGCGGCGGCGCTGCGGGCCCGCGGTCGAGCGGCGGCCTTCGTGGACGCCACCGCGGTGGTGGTGACGGACAGCACCTTCGGCGGGGCCGCCCCGCTGCTCGACGAGACGCGCGAGCGGGCCCAGGCCGTTATCCGCCCCCTCATCGCCCAGGGCATCGTTCCGGTGGTGACCGGCTACGTCGGGTCGGACAAGTCCGGCGCCCCCACTACCCTGGGGCGCGGCGCCGGCGACTATTCGGCCGCCATCATGGGCGCCTCGCTCGATGCCGATGAAGTGTGGGTGTGGACAGATGTCGACGGCATCCTCACCGCCGATCCCAAGATAGTCTCCCAGGCCTGCACCCTTGAGGAGCTCACTTATGTCGAGGCGGCGCAGCTGGCGTACTTTGGCGCCGAAGTCCTGCACCCCAAGACGGTGCAGCCACTGGTCACCCGGGGCATACCTCTGCGCATCCGCAACACCTACCACCCCGAGCACCCGGGCACCCTGATCGTGGATCAGTCGGATAAGCCGCGTAACGGCCCCCGCGCCATAATCACCTCCAAAGGCCTGAGCGCCGTCGCCGTGGTGGGTAACACCGACGGCTGGTCGGCGGGCATCTCGGCCCGAGCGCTCGTCGCCCTCTCCAAGGCGGGCAGCGAAGTGCTCATGTTCGGCCAGTCGTTTGTCGACAAGACCATCTCACTCCTGGTGCGCGGACAGGATACCGAGGCGGCGGTGGCCGCGCTGGAGCGCGAGTTCGTAGACGACAAGGAGCATGGGGTCGTGCGGCAGATCACCGTGCAGCGCCCAGTGGCGTCGGTATCGGTGGTCGGAGCGGCCGCCGACGACTCCTTCTCCCTCGCCTCACGCACCTTCGCCGCCTTGGGCAAGCACCGGACGCCTGTGCTCAGCATCGCCCAGGCCTACTCCGAGTACAATGTCACCTTCGTGGTGCCCCAAGAGGTCGTCGACGAGACAGTGTGCCTCATCCACGCCGAGCTGGGTCTCGGCCGAGGAGGGACACAGTGATCGAGACAAGCCGCCTCTGGCGCATCGCCCTCGCGCCGCTCCCGCAGCCCGCTTCGGTCGCCGAGGGCCTGGCCCTCATGGCGGAGACGCTGGAGGAGTGCGCCCGGCAGCGCGTCTCCCTGGCCTGCTTCCCGGAGACGTACGTGCCCGGCCTCCGCGGCGGACGCCTAACGCTGCCCTCGCCCAACCAGGCGGAGATGGAGCAAGCGCGGGCGGACCTGCAGACGGCCTGCGCCCACACCGGGGTGGCCGCCATCGTGGGAATGGAGTGGACCACCGAGCGCGGCCTGGAGAACATCACCTTCGTCATTGACCGATCCGGTCGCCTCCTCGGACACCAGACCAAGAACCAGATCACCCCCGGCGGCGAGGAGGAGAACTACGTGCCTGACGGGCAGCGCCGCCTCTTCTCGGTGGACGGCGTCACTTTCGGCGTTGTCGTCTGCCACGAAGGCTGGCGTTACCCGGAGACGGTCCGCTGGGCGGCGGTTCGGGGGGCACAGGTGGTCTTCCAGCCGCAGCAAACGGTGGGCGAGCGCAACGGCCAGCCCCTCGAGCGCTGGGGCGAGTCCTTCTACGAGATGGCCATGGTCTGTCGCGCCCAGGAGAACAGCATCTACTTCGCCAGCGTCAACCTGGCCACACCGGACCAGAACTCCGCTACCAGCCTTATCGACCCCAAGGGTCACTTGATGGGCTACGTTCCCTACGGCGCCGCGGAGGTACTGGTCGCCGACCTGGACCTCACTCTAGCAACCCGCTTCTATGCCCGCCGCTACCATCCGGAGTGGTACCCGGAGTAGGATCGTCCGCAGAAGGCAGAGGGAGGACATCAGTGCCGGCGGCCGCCGGCGGCCTCGAGCCTACAGGAGGATGGGATGGACGTTCGGGTGGGAGTCATCGGGCTGGGCATCGGCGAGCGTCACCTGGAGGAGTACCATCGCCTGCCCGGCGTCACCATCGCCGCCGTGGCCGACCCGCGCACCGAGCGAGGGGAGCGCGCGGCGGCACGCTACGGGGCCGTCGCCTACCGTGACGGGCTGGAGTTGCTGCAGCAGGCGGAGTTGGACGCGGTCAGCATCTGCACCCCGCCCGCGTCGCACCGCGAGCTGGCCGTGGCCGCCGCCGAGAGTGGGCGCCACGTCCTTCTCGAGAAGCCGATGGCCCCCACTCCCGCCGACTGCGACGCCATCTCCGAGGCATGCCGGCGGGCGGGAGTGGTCCTCCTCCTGGGCTTCAAGAAGCGCGGCGCCTCGCCCTTCCGCTATCTCAAGGAGCGGCAGGACGACTGGGGCTTCCCCCGCGTGGCGCAAGTCCGCTATCAGCTCGGTCCGGTGGACAAGGACTGGTTCTGGGACGAGGCCGACGGCGGCGGGCCGCTCATCGAGAACACCGCCCACGTGTTCGACATGCTCCGCTACCTGCTGGGAGACGCCGAGCGCGTGTACGCCGAGGGTGGCTCGGCGCTGGCTCCCGGGCGCACCACCGTCGCCGAGGCGGTGTGCACCATCCGCTTCCAGGCCGGCACGGTGGTATCGCTGGCGGCCGGGGCCGGCGGCAGCTGGGCCTACGACCAGAGCGAGCGCTGGGTGCTCAACTATGACGGCCTGAACGCTGAGTTGGTCGGCCCCTTCGACGCCGTCAACTCCCTGAGGACCATGAAGCGCGCGGCGGGGACAGTGGAAACGCGTTGGTGGGCGGAGACCAGCGGCTGGCCCGAGGAGATGTCGCATTTCCTCGCCTGCATCCGCGGTGAGGAGCAGCCTCGCGCCACCGGCGCCGACGGCAAGGCGGCGCTAGAGATGGGCCTGGCGGTGAAGCAGTCAGTGCGGACGGGGCTGCCGGTCGAGCTGCCACGCCACCAGTAGGCCCATGGTAGCGGCGCGGAGCTGCCAAGCGCTCCAACCTGATCCCGACTGGAGCCGATCGTGGCGCCCTGCGGGACCAACCTAACCCCCCGGCCCCCTTCCCTGAGAAGGAAGGGGGAGCCGGAGAAGCCCTCTCGTGCCCTGAGGAGCGCCTTCTGGTTCCCCCTTCCCGCGTAGGGAAGGGTCGCCAGCCAGGTAAGCGAAGCGCCTGGCGAACAGGGGGTTAGGTCACGCCCGCACGGGCGGGGCAGGGCCGGCGTCAGTCCAGCCGGGCGCGGAACTCCCGGTACTCGTCGTCACCGCGGATGATGCCGATTTCGAGCTTGTACTGCCGTTCCTCGCCCGGATCCAGGAACTGCAGCAGGCCGTCGGCACGATCGCGATTCCGTCCCTCGACGCCGCAGTTAGAGGGCTCCAGGCCGAGGACGTAGTCGCCTTGTCCCATCATCTTCCACTGGATGAACCGGGGCAGTTGCTCCTTGAGGTACTTCACGTACACGCCGAAGGGCTCGCCCTGCCAGAGCGTGTAGTTCACCACGCCCGCCCAAACGTAGCCGTCCGCGTCAGTCTTCATCTCGTGGTAGTACACCTTCTCAGCAAACTCCGCCGTCGGGTTGATGATGAAGGCCCACTCGTGCCCGTCCTTGCGCGCCTCCGCGTCCCGCGGCGTGACCCGCGCCGACGACGTTAGCACCCTCGCCCCGGCGTCCACCACCGGGAAGCCCAGGTTGATATGGTACAGAAACTGATGCGGCACCCGATGGTAGCTATCGTTGCGGACGTGGTCCTCGATGAAGAAGCGGCGCTCGCCCAGCCGCCCCCAGACCTTGCGGTTGAGGGCCACATTGGCGCCGAAGACCACGCTCTCGCGCATCTCGCCGCCGGCCGACACGATGTAGTCGTCGCCATCCCAGCAGCCGCCCGCCGACACGCCGCTGGCGGGCAGGTTGGAGACGCGACCGTGCAGGCCCAGTTCTCCCCCCAGGTCCACGTTGGGAGCGCCCGCGTGGGTGAGGCCACAAGTGGCCACCAGCCCGCCCGCAAACGAGCGCAGCCAGCCTAGGCCCTCGGGCTCGTAGTAACTGGGAGCGGCCATGCCGACGCCCGAGTGCCAGGCGAGGGACATGCCCTGGTAGCTGGCCGAGAAGACGTCCATTCCGCGGTCCGGCACCACGGTGAGTTCGAACCCGTTGCCCAGGTTCATGTCCACCACGCGTACCCCACGGCCCCGTCCGTCCACGAGCTCAGCCTGGCGCGCACCGCCCACCTGGCTGATGGAGCCGATGCGCTGCATGAGTTCCTGGCGGGTGTACTCACGTTCGAAGAGCTGGACCATTGAACACCTCCGTGTGTGTATGTTGGCTCGCTATCGTCTGTGGAAGCTCAGCTGCCCAGGCGGGCCCCAATGAAGCGCGGTCGGCCGCGCACAAACTCCTCGGCAGGCAGCGGGCGCTTACCCGCCGGCTGCACCGTGACTAGCCGCAGCCGCCCCTGACCGGTCACCACCGCCGCCGGCCCCGGCTCCGGCGCCACCGTCCCGGGCGCCGCGCCCTCCCCCCCGGGCGCGGCCTCGCCGCGCCAGATCTTCAGGTTGCTGCCCTCCCAGGTGGTGTACGCCCCCGGCCAGGGATCCATGGCACGGCATAGGCGCTCTAGGTAGTCCGCCGGTCGCGCCCAGTCGATGCGCGCATCCTCACGCTCGAGCCTGCCGCTGTAGGTGGCCTGCTCGTGCTGCTGCGGCCGTGCGACCACTTCTCCCGCCAGCCAGCCCGGCAGCACGCGCGTCAGCAGGTCCGCGCCCAACTCCGCCAGGCGCGCCTCCAGGACTCCGCGCGTGTCGTCCGCCCGGATGGGCGTCCGCTCCTGCGCCAGGATGGGGCCGGTGTCCATGCCCTCGTCCAGCAGCATGATAGTCACGCCCGTCTCCGCGTCGCCATCAAGGATGGCCGCCGCCACGGGCGAGGCCCCCCGGTGCACCGGCAACAGCGAGGCATGCACGTTAACGAAGCCGCGCGGCGGGATGGCGAGCAACGACGGTCGCAGAAGCTCCCCGTAGGCCACCACCACTCCGCAGTCGGGCCGCAGTGCCTGCAGCCGCTCCCGTGCCTCTCTGCCGGCCAACCGCTCCGGCTGCCACACCGGCAGCCCCAGTTCGCGCGCTGCCGCCTTGACCGGCGGCTCCTGCAGCCGGCGCCCGCGCCCCGCCGGCCGATCCGGCTGAGTGATTACCTCGACCACATCGTAGCGCTCGGCCAGCGCCCGCAGCGCCGGCACGGCGAACTCGGGTGAACCCAGGAAGACAACGCGACGGCCCGGCCCCGGTCCGCCTGCCTGCCGATCGCTCAATGCCGCTCCCTCGATGATTCCGGCCTCCGCCTGTCTCCTGCTACCGCCACCGATTCTACTATCCCCGCCCAGTCGCTACCAGTCGGACCGGTGCGCCCACAGGGCAACCACATCTTGGCCATAACAGCGACCGTCCGGGCTGGTCGCGCACCCCGGAACCGGCATCATGGCCTCCCGGCGTCATTCTGAGGCCCGTCAGGCGCCTGTAACAATCGCTCGATGGGCCGAAGAATCTTCCGGGTGCTGAGGGTAGATTCCTCGCCTCGTTCACGGCTCCGCCGTGAACGAGCTCGTAATGACATGGGGCGGCCAGCCGCTGATCGCCGGGTCCAATGCTCTGGCGGACTCACCCCACCCCTGTGAACCGGCTCAGCTGAACGTCGGCCGATTGGGTGCAGTCGCCCACAGTACGCCCACGAAGCTCAGGGCTCAACGTTATCCACGTAGGGAGTGCAGCCCAACTCGACCTTGTAGTCCTGCAGCAGGTCCGGGATGGCGCCCCCGGCGTCGGCCAGCATCCGCCGGCGCATCTCCTCCACCACCCGCGGGTACTCGGCGGCGACGTTCACCCGCAGGTCGGCGTCCTCGGCCAGGCGATGGAGCAGCGGCGCCTCGCCCCAAACGCTGTCATTGTACCACCAGTCCTGATCGATGACGGTGATGGTGGCGTTCCAGCCGATGGAGACGTAGTCGCGGCCGGCCGCTTCTCCGCGCACCACCGGCCACAGATCGATGCCCTCCATCTCCGGGTGGGGCTCGATTCCGGCCAGTGCGAGCATGGTGGTGGTCAGATCGAAGTTGTAGGCCAGGGAATGACAAGCAGTCCCGGCCGCCTCGCCCCGGGGATGGCGCAGCATCATGACGAGATCCGCGACACCGCGCGTGATGGGGTGGCCCTGCTTGCTTATCAGCCCCTTGTCGCCCGGCTCGAGGCCGATGTTGTGCCCATGATCGCTGATGACCGCCACCACCGTGTCCTCGAGACGACCACTGTTGCGAAGGGTCTCCATGAGGTAGCCGAACCAGCGGTCCACCATGGTCACTTCACCGGCGTAGTTGGCCTGCAGTCGCTTCACCTGCCGCCGCGTCAGCCGCTTGCCGATGGGGCCATAGAGCGACTGGATGATGTTCTCCACGTCGTCGTCGGGGTCATAGAGGCGCCGGTAGTGATCGGGCGGGTCCCAGGGTTCGTGCGGGTCAAAGGAGTCCACCACCAGCAGGAAGGCTTCGGCGTCCTGGTTATCCCACAGCCAACGAGACGCCTCGGAGAAGACGCGCGCCGGATAGTAGTCGGCCTCCGTCATGCGATAGGCGTTGTTGCGGAGATACTCAGTCAGGAAGTGAGCCAGGCGAGGGTCGTCCTCCGGTGGGACCGGCATCAGCGCCGCCAGTTGGTCGCGCCGAACCGGCGGTCCGCTCTTGTAGCGGTCGTTCTCCTGCCCTCGGATCCAGATCCACTCGTCGAAGCCACGGTGGAAGTTCTTCGAGGGCTTGAACTGGTGGTAGGTGTCGGTGACGAAGGCGGTGCGGTAGCCCTGGGCCTGTAGCAACTCGGCCAGGGTGGTCCTCTCCTCCTCGATCGGGCCCCAGCCGGCGGCTCCCACGAAGTCGCCCTTGTACGCCCGGTGACCGCGGAAAGGGAAGACGCGCGCGCCGGTGTGGAGGGCACGGCGCACCGGCAGCGTAGGAAGCGATTCCGGATAGGCGCGGGAGAAACGGACTGACTCGGCGGCGAATGCGTCCAGGTGCGGAGTGCGGATCCACGGATTGCCGTAAGCGCCGACGTGATCCTGCCGCTGTGAGTCCAAGATGATCAGAACCAGGTTCATGGATCCTCCCCGGGGCTCTTGGCTTCGTGGTGATGATACACGTTTGTGGCCCCGGCGTCACCCGGTCGTGGGGTCGCGGCGATCACACAACCAGAGCCGGACCTAACGGTCCGGCTCTGGACGCTGCCTTGGTAGGTGAGCTCTGGCCCGGACTAGTCGCCCGCGCGACGCCCCAACTCGCGGTCCAGCATGACGATGCCGTTGCCGTGGCTGCCGACCATGCGGAGGGTCTCGACGATGTGGGAGGCGTTGGCCTCTTCCTCTACCTGCTCCGTGACGAACCACTGCAGGAAGGCCTGGCTGGCGTAGTCGTTCTCCTTGAGCGCCAAGCTGTAGAGGAACTTGATCAGCGCCGTCACCTTCTGCTCGTGCGCCAAGGTCTCCTCGAAGACCTTGAGCAGAGACGGGTACTCGACCGTCGGCTTGTCAATGGCATGCAGGGTGACCTGGCCGCCACACTCGTTGACGAAGTCGAACATCTTCATGCCGTGCTCGAGCTCTTCCTCGGCCTGGAGCTTGAGCCAGTGCGCCGAGCCGGGCAGGTTGGAGGCCTCACAGTAGGCGGCCATGCCCAGATAGAGATAGGCTGAGTAGAACTCGTTCTTGATCTGCTCGCTGAAGGCGTCCTGCATCGTCTTGCTAATCATCCTGCAACTCCCTCCTCAGTGATCGTGTCTGGTCTGTTACTGCTGTCTTCTACGACAGTCAGGACAAACACCGAAAAAGTCCACTCTGAAGGTCTCCACCTGGAAACCGGAGACCTGCTCCACCTGCTCCATCAACCCCGAGTCGATGTCGAGGTCCACATCCACGACGCGGCCGCACTCCGTGCATACCGCGTGGGGGTGCGGATGGGGGTTGGCCCCATCGTACCGCGCCATCTCTTGGCCCAGGCGCAGTTCCGCCGCCTCGCCGATCTGCTCCAGAACCGCCACCGTCTTGTAGATGGTCGCCAGGCTCGTGGTCGGGAAGTTCGGTCGCACTGCTTCGTAGAGCTGTTCCACGCTGGGGTGATCGCGGTTCTCGGCCAGGTACTTGACCACGGCCATACGTTGTGGAGTCAGGCGCAGCCCGTTCTCGCGCAGTGCCTCCACCATCTCATCGTACCGGGTACGTTCACGTTCCATTGTACATCCCTCTAGAGCACCAAGCTGAGCTGTGCGTTGACCATCAGCGTTGAGTTGTTAGCTCACCTCTTGCACCTAAGACCCATTCGCCAGTATAGCAGAACTCGCCCGCGGGTCAAGTGAGAGTCTCCGCTAGGAGACTAGGCCATTGACCGCACAGCCGTCCCATTGTAACAATGTATGTGTTCTGTAGCTACCCGTCAGGAGTGGGGAAATGAACTCGCGCGAACGCATGACCGCGTCCCTTGGCCTTCGCGAGCCGGATCGGGTGCCGATCGTAGACAGCCCCTGGGCCGCGACGATCGAGCGCTGGTATGGCGAAGGGCTCCCGACGGACAAGACCGTCGGCGAGTACTTCGGCTACGAGCTCACCAGCTTCGGCTCCGACACCAGCCCCATGCTCCCCATCCGCACCCTCGAGGAGACCGAGGAGTACGTCGTCGAGACCACCCCCGAGGGCGGGGTGCGACGCAACCACAAGGACTACACCACCACCCCGGAGGTCATCGACTACCCCTGCAAGACTCGGGCAGACTGGGATCGCATCAAGCCCCGCCTGCAGCCAAGCCGAGACCGGGTGGACTGGACGGGCGAGGGCCTGCCGTACCGGCGTCAGGCGTTCCGCACTCGCCGGGATACCGATCGGCCCACCGGCTACCGGGGACTGAAGGGCTGCCGGGAGGCACGCGCGGACGGCAAGTTCGTCTGCTACTCCGCCGCCATCGGCTACGACAAGATCCAGACCTACGTTGCCACCGAGCGGCTCCTCACCGCCGTCATCGATGAGCCGGACTGGGTCATGGAGATGTACGAGGTGGACGCCGACCTGGCGCTGGCCCAGTACGAGATCATGATCGACGGTGGCTTCGAGTTCGACGGCGCCTTTCTCTACTGCGACCTCGGCTACCGCAACGGGCTGCTCTTCTCCCCCCGGCACTTCGAGCAGCAGCTGCACCCGACCTTCAAGCGCGTCTTCGGCTACTTCGCCGACCGCGGTCTGCCCACCATCCTCCACTGCTGCGGCAACGTCAAGCAGCTCATCCCCTACTTCATCGACGAGGGACTAACCTGCCTGCAGCCGCTGGAGGTGAAGGCGGGCATGGATGTGGTCGAGCTCAAGCAGGAGTACGGTCGGGACATGGCCTTCATGGGCGGGATAGACGTGCGCACCATGACCGACCCCGACGCCATCGAAGCCGAGATCGCCCGCAAGTTCCCGGTCGCCATGGAGGGCGGAGGCTACATCTACCACTCCGACCACTCCATACCCAACAACATCAGCCTCCAGGACTACCGGCACGTGATGGAGCTCGTCCACAAGTACGGGCAGTACCGTTAGGGATCCGGGCCCCGGGAGGGCACGGAGGCCAGAGGGAGGGCGCAGAGGCCCTCCCCTACCGGCGGCGTTCGTGCCGTAGGGGCCGGCCCCCATGCCGGCGGCGTTCATGGTGTAGGGGCCGGCCCCCGCGCCGGCGGCGTTCGTGTCGTAGGGGCGGGCCCCGTGCCGGCGGCGTTCGTGCGGTAGGGGCCGGCCCCCGTGCCGGCGGAGTTCGTGTCGTAGGGGCGGGCCCCGTGCCGGCGGCGTTCGTGTCGTAGGGGCGGGCCCCGTGCCGGCGGCGTTCGTG
>ERZ747221.222-NODE-222-length-68531-cov-8.290224_pt1 | contig 68531 bp, 53 predicted proteins | sample MGYA00374949_ERZ747221 | MGnify/ENA primary metagenome ERZ747221 (study PRJEB28779, sample SAMN05720172) | bioreactor metagenome | isolation source: Anaerobic biogas reactor | place: USA:Washington, USA | collected 2015-08-08 ... | reverse complement strand
GCTGGTCAAGTCGGCGCCCGGCGACCGAGGGCCCCTCCGGCCGCTACGACGCGCCGACGGCAGCGACTTCGGAGCCGCCGGCTACGCCTACCTCGCGCTGGTGTGCGCGGCGCTGCTCGCCCCCGACGTCGGCTCCCGTGTCACCGTGTCCGATCTCGTCGAGCGCGTCCACGTCGACGCCGACGCGCACGGAATCCGCATTCCCGACGGCAGATCCGAGCGTCGGCATCTCGTCGCCGCCCTGCAGACACTGATGGACTGGGGTGTGCTCGACGAGGCCGATCTGACGTCCACCGACGGCGAACTCGTCCTGTCGGTGTGCCGCGCACTGCTGACCTCCCTGACGGCCGGACCCCTGGATCATCTGCCGGGGCCCGGTCCCTCCGGCGCGGCGGCGGGACGCGAATCGGCCCGTGTGCGCCTCTACCGGCGCCTCGTGGAGGATCCCGTCGTCGACCGCGCCGACCTGGACGCCGAGACCCGCGACATCCTCATCCGCGACCGCGCCGACCTCGCACGCGACCTCGACGAGGACTTCGGGTTGGTGCTCGAGGTCCGCACCGAGGGCGCGCTCGCGTACGACCCCGAGGACGCCCTCACCGACATGTCGTTCCCCGGCGCCGGCACCGTCGAGCAGGCCGGGTTGCTGCTCATCGCCGCGCTGCTCGAAGGCGCGGCCCCCACCCCGGGTGAGGGCCTGCACGTGACCACCGACGTCCTCGACCGTCACGTCCGGGAACTCGTGACCGCCCACGGGCGGACCTGGCGCGGCGAGTTCGTGCGCGATCCGGTGGTGCTTCGACACCACGTGGTGTCGCTGCTCGAACGCCTCGGCCTTGCCCGACCCGACGACACCGGCCTGCTGCTCTCCGCGGCGGCCGCCCGCTACCGCCCCGACCTTCCCGAAGGAAACGGCCCGTGACCCTCCCGACCGACACACGCACCCTCGACGACCCCTCCGCGTCACCGCATCCGTTGCGATGGCGTCTGTCCCGCGCCGGGATCCTCGATGTGTGGCGATACGTCGACGCCGAGTTCGTTCTCAGCGACGGCCGGATGATCCTGCGCGGCAGCAACGGATCCGGCAAGTCGCGGGCACTCGAGATGCTGCTGCCGTTCCTGCTGGACGCCGACCGCAAACGCATGGATGCGACCGGTGCCGGGAAGGTGGATCTCGACGAGCTCATGCGGGTCGGCGCGGACGGTCGCACCAACCGCGTCGGCCACCTGTGGATCGAACTGTCCCGCCCCGCAGGATCGTTGACGATCGGTGCGCAGATCCGGCACAGTTCCTCGGCGCACCGCACCGACGTGTGGTTCTTCACCACCGACCGACGGATCGGCGTGGATCTCGATCTCGTCGACGCCAACCGTGTACCGCTGTCCCGCGACGAACTCGCCGCGCGGATCGGCACGGACCGCATCACCCGCAGCCCCGAAGAACACCGTGATCGTGTCCGCGATCTGGTGTTCGGCCTGCACGGCGACTCCGGCCGCGACCGCTACACCGGGCTGCTGCAGCTGTTGCACACGCTCCGGTCCCCGGACGTCGGCAATCGCATCGACGAGGGCCGCCTGCCGCAGATCCTGTCCGACGCGCTTCCCCCGCTCGACGACCGGGTGCTCGCCGCGGCGGGCGACCGCCTCGACACCCTCGGTGAAACCCGCTCCGCGCAGGAACACCTCGAATCGGCACTCGTCCGCGTGCGCCAGTTCCACGCCGTGTACCGGCGGTACGCGGCAGACCTGCTGCGCACCACCGCGGACGAGGCGCTGCGCGCCGCCGACCGCGTCACCGCCGCCCGCACCGAACTCGATACCGCGGTCGGTGACGCCACCGATCTCGACGCGCAGGTCGCCGCCGCCGACACGCGGCTGCGCGAACGCCGGGACCAGCTCACCGAACTCGACCGCGCCATCCGCGGCCTCGAATCCCACGCGCTGTTCCGCCACGCGGACGATCTCGCGCAGCGGGCCGCCGCGGTGGACGCGCTCGGCATCGCGGCGGACCAGGCCCTGTACGGCGCCCGGCGGGCCCGCGAACTCGAACACCTCGACGTCGGCCGCGCCGTCGAACACGCCGACGAACTCACCGCGGCCGTCGCACGCGCCGCGACGTCCCTCGACACCACCCGACGGCACCTGACCTCGGCAGGCACCGGCACCGGTGCCCTGCCGATCGAGATACGTGTCGACAGTGAACGACCCGACCCGCACTCCGAACCCGTCCGCACCGGTCGCGACGATGCCCCCGGGCCCACCGTCCGACCGGCGCCACCGCACGTGACGCTCGTCCCCGCCGACTGCGACGACCTGCTGCGCATCACCGAGGCCACCGCGGCCGAGGTCCGTCGCCGCGGGGACCGCGCGGCACGGCGATCGGTCGAGGCCCGCCGTCTCGCATCCGTCGAACGCGACGTCCACGACGCGGAGGCCGATGCCGACCGCGCCGGTCGCGACGCGGAACACGCTGTTCTCCTGCGTGATTCGGCTGCCCGTGATGTCGACGCCGCGGCCTCGACCTTCGGGCACCACTGGCGGAGGTGGATCACCTCCGACCGCACGGCGCGGCTGCTACCGGACCTGGCGCGGGACGGTGCCGCGGTGATGCGTCGGCTCACCGACGCCCTCGACGCCGTGTGCGAGGACACGTCCTCGTCGGAGGACTCCGACGTCGCAGCACACGAACTCGACGCGGTACTGACCGATCTCGTCGCACGCGCTCGCCGCACCGTGCATCCGCACCCCGAACCGGTCGGTGACACCACCGACGCGGACACCGCGTCCGTCGACCACACCTTCGCGGCCGCGCGCGTCGCGCTGCTCGACGAGCAGCGACGCCTCGACGCCGCCCCGGACGGACCGGACCTCCCCGGACGGTCGTCCGGCGGCACCGGCGTCCCGCTGTGGCAGGCCGTGGACTTCGCCGACACCCTCGGCGACGACGACCGCGCGGGAATCGAAGCCGCCCTGCTGGCCGCCGGGTTCCTCACCGCCACCGTCGACGGTGAGGGTCGACTGCGCGCGCAGACCGGGCAGATCCTCGTGTCGCCGCGCGGAGAACCACCGCGGCAGCCCCTGTCGACGGTCCTGCGGCCGGTCGTGGACGCCGCCGTCCCGCAGTCCGCGATCGCGGCCGTGCTGTCGACGATCGGGTTCGAGGACGCCGCCGCGACCGCGTCGGTCTCGCGTGACGGGCGCTGGCACAACGGAGTCCTGCGTGGACGGCACACCGTCGACACACCGGAGTTCATCGGCGCGGAGTCCCGCGCGGCCGCGTTGTCACGGCGCCGGGTACGTCTCGACGAGATCGCCGCCGAACTGGCCCGGCTGGAGACGATGTCCGCGGAACGGGCCGCCCGACGCCGAACCGATATGCACCGCGAGCACGAACTCGTCGATCATCTGATGTCGGTGCCGTCGTCACGCGCTCTCGTGGCGGCCGTCGCACGCCACCGCGCGCACCGCGACCACGCCGCGCTGCGCACGGACACCGCGGCCGCGGCCCGCACCCGCGCCGCCGACCTGCGGACCCGGTGGGCGGACGATCTGAACACGCACCGCACCGCCTGCGCCCACTTCGGGTTGCCCACCGGCGTCGACGAACTCGACGCGGTCGTCGCGGCGTGCACCGCCGCCGACCATGCGTGCACCGCGCTGCGGCGCGATCTCGGCTCCGTCGCGGCTGCTCGATCGCGGTTCGTCCTCGCCACCGAACACGCCGAGCAGGCCGCCGGCTTCCGCGCGGAAGCCGAGGACGAGGCCGAATCCCGATGGCATCGGTGGCACGACCGCGCCGCACAGGTCGCCGCACAGTCCGAAGCCGTCGACGTGGACGTCGCGGCGCTCGCCGACGAACTCCGCGAATCCGAGGCCGCCCGCGCCCGCACCGACGAACAGTGCCGGCGGACACTCGCACACCGTGAGGAACTCGCCAAGGAGGTCGCCGAGGTACTCCAGCGGACCGCTGCGGCGCGGGAACGACTCGTGGCACGTCGCGACGACCTGACCGCCGCCGCGACGACACTGGCGAACCGACTGTCGGTACCGGCGCTCGTGGCGGCGGCGGCCGTGCAGGCCGAGCCACCCACCCGCCTCGACGACCCGCAGCAGGTCGCGGCGGTCGCCGACACCGTCCTCGCCGCGCTACCCGCGACCACCGGCACCGACGGCAACCGCGTGCTCACCGCCCTGCAGCGGTTCGACCGCGAGCTGTCCGACCGGCTCGACGTCACCCACACCGTCGACGACGGCGTGCACGTGGTTCGGGTGTCGGGGGCCGGGACCGACACCACCCCGACCGGGGTGCTGGCCTGGCTGTCCGAACAGGCCGAGCAGGGCCGGCTCCTGCTCGCCCGACGCGAACACGATGCGTTCGCCGGGTTCGTGCTCGGTGGAGTGGCCGACGAACTGCACCGCCGGATCGGGCAGGCCGAGAAGCTGATCGCCGCGATGAACACGAGCCTCGCCGACAGTCGCACCAGTCACGGCATCGGGGTCCGGATCGGCTGGCGGCCGGTCCGCGAGGACGCCGACGCCGCACGCATCACCGAGCTGCTGGCCGGGGCCGGGAGGCTCGGGGGCGACGGCGACGACGATCTCATCGAGATGCTGCGGCGCCGCGTCGAGGAATCCCACGATGCCGATCCCGCCGCCGGGTACGCCGAGCACCTCGCCCGGGCGTTGGACTACCGGTCATGGCACACCGTCGACGTGACCATCCTCGGCCCCGAACCCGATCAGGAGCGACGCATTTCGAAGCGCGCCAAGATCTCCCAGGGCGAAACCCGGTTCGTGTCGTACGTGACGTTGTTCGCGGCGGCCGACGGCTACCTGTCCGGACTCCCGGACACCGACCGGGCGCTGCGGCTGGTGCTGCTCGACGACGCCTTCGCGAAGATCGACGAACCCACCATCGACGAGTTGATGGGCCTGCTGGTGCGACAGGACATCGATTTCGTGATGACGGGGCACGCCCTGTGGGGGTGTGTCCCCCAGGTTCCGGCGTTGGACATCTACGAGATCCGGCGCACCGCCGACGGGGCGGCCGCGGCCACCCGGGTCCACTGGGACGGACGGGCCCGCAGCGTCCGCCCCGCGGCGGGGACGGTGCCGCCGGGCGGCGTCGTCACCACCGCGATACCGCGCCACGGCCGTCACGGTCGCTGACAGCCCGTCGCTGCCGGTCGGGGGTCGCCCGACGCACCTGCACGAGCACGATGGGACGTCGATCGGGACGAAACGCACCCCGACCACTAGTGTCTGTGAGACCCATCACATGCAGGGAGAAGCCATGGCAGCGCCGAGCCCGACCATCCTCCTCGACCGCGTCGCACACTGGGCGCGGACCATTCCCCACTCCCCCGCCGTCGAACACCTCGACCGCTCGCACACGTGGAGCGACTGGCATGCGCGCCTGCGGCGCCTCGCCGGCGCCCTCGCCGCCGCGGGTATCGGCCCCGGCGACACCGTGGCGTTCGTCGACAAGAACAACCTCGCCTGTCTCGAGGTCACCTACGCGGCGTCGGCGCTCGGCGCGGCGAACGCCGTCCCCAACTTCCGACTCGCCGACGACGAGATGACCTACGTGCTGCGCGACGCGAACGCCCGGATCCTCTTCGTCGGCGCCGAGTTCGCGGACGCGATCAGCGGGATCCGCCCGCATCTCGGCGCGGTGGAGAAGGTGGTCGTGGTCGGCGGTGAGCACGACGAGTTCGACGCGTTCCTCGCCTCCGGCGACCCCGCGTTCGAGCACTCGGACGTGGACGTGGACACCACGGCGCTGCTGTTGTACAGCTCCGGCACCACCGGACGCCCCAAAGGGGTGCAGTTGACGCACCGTAATCTCGCCGCGCACGCCGACGCCGTGCTGTCCGTGCTGCCGTTCCGCGACGACGACTGCCTGCTGGTGGCGATGCCCCTGTTCCACGTGGGTGGCAGCTGCTACGCGATCATGGGTCTGCACGACGGTCGGCGGTGCGTCTTCACGAGGGAAGCGGACGCACCGTCGCTGTTCGCGGGTATCGCGGCCGGCGCGAACATCGCGTTCGTCGTGCCGCCGGTGATCGCCGGAGTCCTCGCCGCCGGCGAACCGGCGATCAGTGCGTTCGGCCGGCTCACCCGCATCACGTACGGCGCGGCGCCGATGCCACTGCCGCTGTTACGGGCGGCGCTGGCAGCGTGGCCCGACACCGAGTTCGTCCAGGTGTACGGGATGACCGAACTCGCCGGGGTGATCACGGCGCTCCTGCCCGACGTCCACCGCGATCCGACCCAGGAGACCCGGATGGCGTCGGCGGGCACCCCGCTACCGGGCATCGCCGTGCGGGTCGTCGACCCGGCCACGAACACCGACGTCGAGCCCGGTCGCGTCGGTGAACTGTGGTGGAAGTCGGAGCAGACCACCCCCGGATATCTGGGGCGCCCGGATGCGACACGGGAAGCGATCGTCGAGGACGGGTGGCTTCGCAGCGGCGACATGGGTCGCGTCGACGACGGCGGGTTCGTCTTCGTCGAGGACCGGCTCAAGGACATGATCATCAGCGGCGGCGAGAACGTGTACTGCCCGGAGGTGGAGCGGGTCCTCGTCGAACATCCCGCGGTCGCCGACGTCGCGGTGATCGGGGTGCCCGACGAGAAGTGGGGGGAGACCGTCAAGGCCGTGGTCGTCCTGACCGCCGACCGGGAGGCCGACGAATCCGAACTCCTCGACCACACCCGCGCACATCTCGCCAAGTTCAAGTGCCCGACCAGCATCGACATCGTCGACGAGTTGCCGCGCAACCCGACCGGCAAGATCCTCAAGCGGACGCTGCGCGCACCCTACTGGCAGGGCCGCGAACGCAGCATCTGACCGGTGTCCGGCCCGGGGCCACCGTGGCCCCGGGCCCGGGACGTCACCGGACGGTCAGTTCACCCGGCGCAGCAGCGCGGCCAGAGCCTGGCCGCCGCCGATGCACATCGTGACGATGCCCAGTTCGAGATCGCGACGGACCAGGTCCTTCGCGACGCGCACGGTGAGGATCGCGCCCGTGGCGCCGACGGCGTGGCCGAGCGCGATCGCACCGCCGTACGGGTTGGTCTTCTCGGGATCGAGCTTGGCGTCGCGGATCACCGCGATCGCCTGCGACGCGAATGCCTCGTTGAGCTCGATCGTGTCGATGTCGGACGGTGAGGTTCCGGTCTGCGCGAAGAGCTTCGCCAGGGCCAGGGTCGGCGCGTATCCCATCAGGGCCGGATCCATGGCCGCGGTCGCGACGGATTCGAGGACGACCGATCCGCTCAGACCGCGTTCGCGGGCCACGGACTCGCGGGCGAGCACGACGGCGCCGGCACCGTCGTTGATGCCGGAGGCGTTGCCCGCGGTCACCGTGCCGCCCTCGACGAACGCGGCGCGGAGCCTGCCGAGCACCTCGAGGGTGGTGTCCGGCTTGGGGTGTTCGTCGACGGTCACGGTGACGGGCCTGCGGCCACCGACCTCGACGGGAACGATCTCTTCGGCGAACGCGGCCTTCGCGGCGGCGGTGTCGGCGCGGCGCTGCGATTCCAACGCGAACTCGTCCTGCTGGTCGCGGCCGACCCCGTACTCGCGGGCGACGTTCTCGGCGGTCACACCCATGTGCTGACCGCTGAACGGGTCGGTGAGCATGCCGACGGTGCCGTCGACGAGTTCACGGTTGCCGAGTTTGTATCCGCTGCGCGCACCGAAGTCGTAGAACGGCATCCGCGACATGTTCTCGTCGCCACCGGCGACGGTGATGTCCGCGCCACCCCAGCGCATCTCCTGCGCCGCCGACCACACGGCCTGCAGTCCCGAGCCGCACAGCCGGTTGACGGTCAACGCGGGCGTGGAGAGGGGAAGGTCGGCGGCGAGGGCGACGCGCCGCGCGTTGTACGCGTCGGCCCCCACCTGACCGATGCAGCCCATGACCACCTCGTCGATGTCGTCGGGTGCCACGCCCGAGCGTGCGAGCGCGGCGCGCACCGCGGTGGCACCGAGTTCGTGTGCGGGCACGTCCTTGAACGCGCCGCCGAAGCTACCTACGGGGGTACGGGCACCGTCGACGATGACGATCCGGTCCTCAGTGGTCATGTCTGTCATCCCATCTGATCGAGCACGGTACGGCGGTCCCGAGTCGGCCCGGCCGCACCGCCGGGTGGCGGGTTCTCTCCGTGCACGGTACGGCACGCAGTGCCGCCGGTAGCCGTCGAATCGCCCTGTCGGGCGACCCCGACGGAACGTCGTGAACCACCCGCACCGGACCAAGCACACATTCACGGCACACGCCAGAGTGATCTTTGCCATAGCCGACGGCCGGCGGCGCATCGCCCCAGATCACACCGCATTTGCGGGGTCGTGGGACCCCCTGTGTGGCGGTGTCGCAGAAAAAAGCTGTACGGGGGAGTAACACCTGTCCGGCCGGACACGACACAATCGATGACGATTGAGACGAGACCGGAGGAATCTGCATGACTGTCCAGCTTGATTCGCCTGGCATCGAGCGCGCCGCAGCCCCGTCGGCCGACACCGAGATCGGTCAGCTCTTCGACCAGATCCGCGACCTCGACGCCCACATCGTGGAGGCGATCAAGCGGCGCTCCGAACTGTCCCGACAGATCGGAGCCGTGGCCACGGAGACCGGCGCCACCCGTGAGGCGCAGGCCAACGAGATGGGTGTCCTCGATCGCTTCGCCGAACTCGGCAGCGACGGCACCACCCTCGCCATGACGCTGCTGCGACTGGGCCGCACCCGCCGCGCCTGACACCGACAACGCACGAGCCCCCGGCACCCATCGGTGCCGGGGGCTCGTCCGCTGCTGCCATCCCGACCCGTGCGCACTTCTGGTAGCCGGAGCTACCAGAAGTGCGCACGGGTGGGGGGTCAACGCATGATCGATTTGATCTCGAGGAACTCCTCGAGCCCGAAGACACCGGCCTCCCGACCGATCCCCGACTGCTTGTACCCACCGAACGGGGCATCGGTGTCGAACGCACCACCGTTGACGTGCACCTGCCCGGTGCGCAACCGCCGCGCGACCGCCTCGGCTCGCGCCGGGTCACCCGACCACACCCCGCCCGACAGCCCGTAGTCGCTGTCGTTGGCGATCCGCACGGCATCGTCCTCGTCGCGGTAGCCGAGGATCGACAGCACCGGCCCGAAGATCTCCTCCCGCGCGATCGTCATGTCTTCTGTGACGTCCGCGAACACGGTGGGGCCGACGAAGTACCCGGTGTCGCGACCGCAGTCGCGACCGTCCAACACCAGACGCGCCCCCTCGGCGACACCGGTGTCGATGTACGAGCGGACACGCTGCTGCTGGGCGGCGTTCACCAACGGCCCCAGCATCGATCCGGGGTCGGACGGCGACCCCACCGCGTAGTTCGCGGCGACCTGCGCCGCGAGCGTCGCCGCCTCGTCCATCCTCTCGGCGGGAACCAGCATGCGGGTCAGCGCCGTGCACGTCTGCCCGGAGTTCAGGAAGCACTTGGCGACACCGTCGGTGACCGCCGCCGCGAGATCGGCGTCGTCGAGGACGACGTTCGCCGACTTGCCACCCAACTCGAGCGCCACCTTCTTCACGGTCTCCGCCGCGACCACCGCGACCCGCTTGCCGGCGCGGGTGGAACCGGTGAACGAGACCATGTCGACGTCCGGGTGCGCGGCGATCGCCTCCCCCACCACCGGCCCGTGTCCGCTGACGACGTTGAGCACACCGGGCGGCAGGCCCGCTTCGTCGGCGATGTCGACGAGCGCGTACGTCACCAGCGGCGCAACCTCGGTGGGTTTGAGGACGACGGTGCAGCCCGCGGCGAGCGCCGCGAACACCTTCAGGACCACCTGGTGCAGCGGATAGTTCCAGGGGGTGATCGCCCCGACCACACCGATCGGTTCACGGACGACGAGGGTGTTGCCGATCTCCCGCTCGTCGAAGTCGTAGCTCTCGGCGAGCGCGGCGTAGGCGGCGATGTTCTTCAGCGGCATCCCGATCTGGATGGGCTTCGCGAGCGACACGGGCATCCCCATGTCGCGGGAGACCAACGCCGCAAGTTCGTCGACCCGCGCGTTCGCGAGGGCGGCGATCTTCCCGAGGTGGGCGCCGCGTTCCGTCCCGCTCATCCCCGACCACCCCGGGAACGCCGCGCGCGCCGCGGCCACGGCACGGTCGACGTCGGTGGGTGCCCCCTCCGCGACGACCGCGATGACCTGTTCGGTCGAGGGGTCCACGACGTCGATGGAGCCGGCGCCGTCCGACTCCGTCCACGCTCCGTCGATGTAGATCCTGCGTCGGTCGAGAACTTCGGACATGTACGCACCTCTCGTCTGCCGGATTGTCGACGGCCGCAGCGTATCGAACGGATGTGATGCGCAACACCGACGTCACCGCGAGCGGTCGGTGTGACGGAGGACGCCGACCCACGCCGTTAACCTGTGCGCTACAATTGTCGACGCTGCTCGCGCGCTTCAACGTCGCAACGCTCGGCGCATTCGGACAACGACGTCTGTTCATCCCGTCGCCGGGTACCGGTCTGTGCACTGCACCACGCGCATCGCAGTGTTGTTCGCTCGGCGACCCACCGAATCGCCGAGGAGGATCGTCCGTTGACGCACCCCACCGACACCGGGTTGTACGACAGCGCACTCGACAAGAGCAGCTGCGGCGTGGGTTTCATCACCCGCAAGGACGGCACGCCGACCCACGACGTACTGCTCCGCGGACACGAGGCACTGTGCGTCGTACCGCATCGCGGCGGCATGTCGGCCGAAGGTGTCGGCGACGGCGCCGGAGTCAACATCGACCTGTCCGCCGAGTTCTTCTCCGCGATCACCGGAATTTCGCTTGCTTCAGGCGAATTCGGTGTCGGCAACTTCTTCCTGCCGGCCGATCCGGCCGCGCACGACGAGGCCGTCGCGCTCGTGACCGGGTCCCTCGCCTCCGCGGGCGTCGAGGTCGTCGCGGTGCGCGACGTTCCCGTCGACGACGACGTGCTCCGCCCCGCCGCCGTCGCCCATCAGCTCCTGATCCGACAGTGGATCTTCACTCGTCCGGGAACGTGTTCCACCGCAGCCGATTTCGACCGGGTTCTGCACGACGTCCTGCTCGCCATCGAGGCGCGCGCGTACACCGACGCGTCGCTCGCGGGCCTGTACCCGTTGTCGCTCAGTGCCCGCACCCAGGTTCTCAAGGGACGGTTGAACTCCGACGAGGTCATCCCCTACTTCCGGGACCTCGTCGACCCGCGGCATTCGGTGCACACCCTCTTCTTCCACACCCGGTTCTCCACCAACACCGATCCGCATCCGACGATGGCGCAACCGTTCCGGTTCATGGCGCACAACGGCGAACTCAACACCGATCGCAAGAACCGACTGTTCGAGGGGGCGCAGGCCCGCGCGGCCGGACGCGACATCGTGCGCCCACCGGGACAGTCCGACAGCTGCCGTTTCGACCAGACCCTCGCCGCGCGCATCGCCCCGGGCGACCTGGATCTGGTCACCGCCGTGGTGCAGATGGTTCCGCCCGCCTGGGAGAACGACGCCACGCTGAGCCCGCGGGTGCGGGCCATGCTCGAGTTCTTCTCTCTCTACGAGGAGAAGAACGACGGCCCCGCCGCGCTGATCTTCGGCAACGGCACCGTCGTCGGTGCGCGCCTCGACCGGCTCGGCCTGCGCCCGCTGCGGTCGGTGGAGACGGACGAGTACCTGGCGGTGTCCTCCGAGGCCGGCCAGTTCGACTTCGCCCCGGAGACCGTCGTGCGGCGCGGGCGCATCGAGGCCGGCGGGATGCTGTACTTCGATCACCGCACCGGCCGGTCGTACGGCACGGACGAGGCCCTCGAGATGCTCGCCGCCGAACACGACTACGCAGTCCTCGTCGACGAGGCCCGCCGCGTCCTCGACGCCCTGCCGCCCGTCCCCGCGGAGAAGGCCGGTTCGCCCCTGCGGTACAACGGCGATCTCGACCGCCATCAGCGGTACGTGTCCTACGCCCTGAACCAGGAGTCGTTCCGGTTCATGCTCGACCCGATGCTCGCGTCGGGGCAGGAGCGGATCTCGGCGATGGGGTACGGCAACGCCATCAACGCCCTCTCCGATCAGGAGGGCGGTGTCGCCAAGTACTTCTCGCAGCGGTTCGCGCAGGTCACCAACCCGTCGCTGGATTCCATCCGTGAGGCCGACGGCATGACCCTGCGGGTGGCGCTCGGTGCCCGGCCCGGCAGCGGGGCTCCCGCCGCCGCGCAGATCGTCGTTCCCACCCCGATCCTCACGCATCTCGACATGCTGCGGATCCGCGAGCAGTCCGACACACCGGTGGAGCGTTTCGAGATGCTCTACACCCCGATCTTCGACGACGCGGAGGCCAACGCCGCCGCACTCGCCGACGCCGTCGACACGGTCGCCGACCGCATCACCGAATTCGCCCGCGGGAAGGGCGGTATCGCGGTGCTCACCGACCGGCACCTGTCCACCGACCGGGCGCCGCTGCCGATGATCCTCACCGTCGCCGCAGTCAATCAACGGCTCATCGACGACGGTGCCCGGCTGCGGGTGTCGGTGATCGTCGAATCCGGGCAACTGTTCTCGTCGCACCACATCGCCGCGACACTCGGTTTCGGTGCGGCCGCCGTGTACCCGCTGACCGTGCAGATGCGCGCCGAGGAGAAGCACGGTGACGACGCCGACGCGGCGTTCCTGAAGTTCCGCAAGGCCGCAGAGAAGTCGCTGATGAAGACGATGGGCCGCGTCGGGCTGTGCACCGTCGAGTCGTACATCGGCGGCGAGTTCTTCGAACCGAGCTACCTCGACACCGACGACCCGATCCTCGCACGCTGGTTCCCCAACGTCCGCACCCCGGTCGGCGGTGTCGGTTTCACGACCATCGCGCAGGCCGTCGCCGACTGGCACCGTCACGCGCTCACGGTGACCGGCGAGTCGGATGTGCCGATGCTCGGCCTGTTCAAGGAACGCTCCGACGGTGCCGGGCATTCGTTCGGCACCACCGCGGTGCGCGGATTCGTCGACATGACCGAAGAACCCGTCGCGTTGCCGGACCAGCGCACCGGCGAAGCGGACCTCACCGATGCGTTGCGGCTGCTTCCGCTGCACCGACTCTCGGATGCGCACGGTCTCGACGACGACGCGTACCGCTACGGCGGGTTCCGCGCGCTCACCCCCGCCGAGATCGACAGCTTCGACATCACCCCCGGCTACCGGGCGTTCGCGCGCACCGTCGCCGACGAGCGGTCCCATCGCCCGGCCGCGCTGCGCGACGTCCTCGCGCTGCCCGCCGACGTCACCTACATCACCGCGGCGGACGACTTCCGACGCGAGATGGGCCGGTTCGCGCGACGAGGCAACAACCGGATACTCGTGCGCGGGATCTCCGCGGCGCGCGTCGCCGACGACGAGTTCGTGCTGCGGCTGACCGGTCCCCTCGCCGAGGACCACGCCCGTCCCGAGGCTCTCGCACAGTCCCTCGTCGCCCGGTTCGGCGACGAGATCGCCGAGTACCGCTGCTACGGCGACACCGTCACCGTGCGCGCGACCGGTGAGGCCGCCGACCACCTCGGCCGCCTGAAGAAGGCCCCGGCGAGCGTGCGGCTCGACCAGGTGCAGCCCGCCCACGAGATCACCCGTGCCCTCGCGTCCGGGGCGATGAGCCACGGCGCCCTCAATTCCAACGCGCACGAAGCGGTCGCACACGGCACCAACATGGTCGGCGGCATGTCCAACTGCGGTGAGGGCGGCGAACACATCTCCCGCTACGGCACGATCCGCGGATCACGCATCAAGCAGTTCGCGTCGGGCCGATTCGGTGTGTGGGCCGGTTACCTCGCCGATCCCATGCTCGAGGAGATCGAGATCAAGATCGCGCAGGGAGCGAAGCCCGGCGAGGGCGGGCAGCTACCCGCCAAGAAGGTCACCGTCGAGATCGCCGCGGCGCGCGGCGCCACCCCCGGTGTCGAACTCGTCTCGCCGCCCCCGCACCACGACACGTACTCGATCGAGGATCTCGCGCAGCTGATCCACGACGCCAAGGCCGCGCGGGTACGGGTGATCGTCAAGCTCGTGTCCTCCGAGGGCATCGGCACGATCGCCGTGGGGGTCGCGAAGGCCGGCGCCGACGTCATCAACGTCGCCGGCAACACCGGTGGCACCGGCGCAGCCTCCGTGACCTCGCTCAAGTACGCGGGCCGCTCCGCGGAGATCGGTGTCGCGGAGGTTCATCAGGCTCTGTGCGCGAACGGGTTGCGCGACAAGGTGGTTCTGCGGTGCTCCGGCGCACACCAGACCGCGTCGGACGTCATCACATCGGCTCTGCTCGGCGGCGACAGCTTCGAATTCGGCACCACCGCACTGATGATGCTCGGCTGTGTGATGGCGAAGAACTGCAACATCAAGTGCCCCGCCGGATTGACCACCAATCCCGAGGTGTTCGACGGGGATCCGCGCGCGATGGCGCAGTACCTGCTCAACATCGCACACGAGACCCGCGAACTGCTCGCCCGACTCGGTCTGCGGTCGCTGCGCGACGCGCGGGGCCGCTCCGACCTGCTGCACCTGCTCGATCATCCGTCGAGCGTCGGGGCCCTGGACCTGCGGGCGATGCTCACCGTGGTCCCCGAGGTCCGCGTCGAGGACCCGGTGTACCTGGAGAAGGACTACGCACTCGACGACGCGTGGGTCGAGGCACTGCGCGTCGCGCTCGTCGACGAGCAGCGCACCCGCATCGATCTCGGCGAGGGCGTGCGGCTGACCAACAGCAACAAGAGCGTCGGTGCCCAGCTGGCCGTCGACATCGAACGCATGCTCAATCACGAGGACCTCGGCGCGGTTGCGGCAGCGCTCACCGACGAGCGGGGCCGCCGCTGGCTGCGTGACGGGACCGTCGTGATCGCCACCACCGGTTCGGCGGGCCTCTCGTACGGCGCGTTCTGCAACGACGGCATGGTGCTGCAGCACACGGGCACCGCCAACGACGGTGTCGGCAAGGGCCAGTGCGGTGGCCGCATCGTGCTGCGCTCCCCCGGCGGCGGATCCTCCGCGCGCGGCGGCAACGTCCTCGTCGGCAACTTCGCGTTGTTCGGCGCGACCGGGGGCCGGTTGTTCGTCGAGGGTGAGGCCGGCGACCGGTTCGCCGTCCGCAACTCGGGCGCGACCGCGGTCGTCGAAGGCGTCGGCGACTTCGCCTGCGAGTACATGACCAACGGTGCCGTGCTGAACCTCGGTGGCTTCGGCAAGGGGGTCGGCAACGGCATGTCCGGCGGTTTCGTCTACCAGTACGATCCGGACGGGCTGCTGGCCGGCAAGGCCAGCTCCGACTCGATCGTGCTGGGGTCGATCACCGATCCAGAGGATCCGCAGGCACCGATCCACAACGCCGCCGTACTCGCGCTGCTGCACGGCCACGTCGAGGCCACCGGATCGCGCAGGGCTCGGGACCTGATCGACAACTGGCAGGCCGAGCAGCACCGGTTCGTGTACGGGATGCCGCGGGCGCTGCTGCAGTACCAGGACGCCGACGCGATCCTCGCCGCCACCCCGCGCCGTGAACTCGCCGCCGAGGTCGCGACCGCGCTGGTCGCGCACCAGGTCCGGAAGTTCAAGGACAGCTACCGTTCGGGAGTTCCCGTCGTCGGTGGTGCCGCGCCCGACGGCACCGACACCGACACCATGTTCGCCCTGTTGAACAACTACACGGTGCTCGCCGCCGCGCAGGAGATGGCGTTGCAGAAGATCCCCGCCGCCACCGGGGCGGACGACCCGGCGGTGCAGAAGGCCGCGCGCAACCTGCTGCTCACCGAGGACTTCTTCCTCGTCGCGAAGCTCGAACGTTATGCGCTCGAGGCGATCTCCGATCATTCGGACGTCGAGCTGGCGGTCCTCGTCGCCGACAAGCGACTGGCCGACTACAAGCAGGCCCTCGCGCTGCGCAACGTGCGCTCCGTCGATGCACCCGGCACGTACGGCTGGATCCTGTGGCAGACCCGCAAGAACCTCGATGCCGTCGACCGTCTGCCCGGTTACGAAGAACTGTTCGCCCGCCACGCGGTGCCCGCACTGATCGCCCCGACCCTGGGAGTCGCCTCGTGACCACCCCGTTCGTTTCCTCGCCCTTCATCCCGGCGGACGCACCGTTCAGCACCGATCAGAGGTCGTGGCTGGCCGGTTTCCTCGCCGGCATGCAGACCCGGCTGTTCGCCGCCGGCAGCGACACCGCCGCGACCGGCAGTGCCCCTGCGCTGCACGTGCTGTACGGGTCGCAGACCGGCAACGCCGAATCCGTGGCCGAGGACGCGGCGTCCGCCGCCCGAGCGCACGGATTCGCACCGGTCGTCTGCGCGCTCGACGACATGGATCTCGAAACGTTCGCAGCCCTCGGCCGGGTCCTCGTCGTCACCTCCACCTACGGTGAGGGCGAGATGCCCGACAACGCCGAGTTGTTCTGGCAGGCGCTGTCCGCCGCGAACGCGCCGAGGCTCGAATCCATGGACTTCGCGGTACTGGCCCTCGGCGACAGCGGATACGACGGATTCTGCCAGGCGGGCAAACTTCTCGACATGCGCCTCGAACAACTCGGCGCGACACGGATCGTCCCGCGGGTCGACTGCGACGTCGAGTTCGAGGAGGTCGCGGCCGCCTGGATCGCCGAGACCCTGCCGCTCGTCGCGGCGGTCGAGGGCATTCACGGGGACACCGCGGCGGCCACCGGCGTCGCTGCTGCTCCCGCTCCCACGAAATCCCGGTGGAACCGCAAGAACCCGTATCCGGCGACACTGACCGTGAACCGCCGGCTCTCCGGTGACGACTCCGGCAAGGAGATCCGCCACTACGAGTTCGCGCTCGCCGATTCCGGACTCGACTACGAGGCCGGTGACGCCCTCAACGTGGTGCCCGTCAACGATCCGGCTCTCGTGCGGTCGATCCTCGACCGGCTCGGTCTCGACGGCGACGTCGTGCCCGACGGCCACGACGACACCCTCGCGCACCTGCTCACTCACCGCTACGAGATCACCGCACCGAACGTCGATCTCCTCGAGGCCGTCGAAGAACGCACCGGCAACGAGGAACTGACGTACGTGCTGCGGCACGGCGACAAGACCGCCCTCGACGAGTGGCTGTGGGGCCGCGACATCCTCGATGTCCTCTCCCTGGAGCCGACCCCGTCGTTGACCGCCGGCGAGTTGCTGGCCGTGCTCAAACCGCTGCAGCATCGCGCGTACTCGATCTCGTCGAGCCCGCACGCGACCGACGGCTCGGTGCATCTGACGATCGCGGCCGTGCGGTACGGCGACGACGACCGTGAGCGTCGCGGCGTGTGCTCGACGTATCTCGCCGACCGAGTCGGCGACGTGCCGGTCGGCATCTTCGTCACCCGGAACAAGGCCTTCCGGGTGCCCGCCGACGACACCGCACCGATGATCATGGTCGGCCCCGGCACCGGCATCGCACCGTTCCGCGGATTCCTGCAGGAACGCCGCGCGCGCGGCGCCACCGGACGCAACTGGTTGTTCTTCGGAGATCAGCGACGCAGTTGCGACTACATCTACGAGGACGAGCTCACCGAGTTCGTCGATGCGGGTGTTCTGACCCGCCTGGACCTGGCGTTCTCCCGGGATCAGGCCGAGAAGGTCTACGTGCAGACCCGCATGAAGGAGAACGGCGCGGAACTGTTCGCGTGGCTCGAGGACGGTGGGCACTTCTACATCTGCGGGGACGCCTCGCGGATGGCGAAGGACGTGGACCGTGCCCTGCACGAGATCGTCGCCGAGCACGGCGGGATGAGCGAGGAGCAGGCCGCCGAGTACGTCGTCGCGCTCAAACGGGACAAGCGGTACGTGCGGGACGTGTACTGACACAGCGCTCGTCCCGTTCAGGACCCGACGTCACGGATCAGGACGCGACCGACGCGAACACGAAGTCGTTGTTCGCGTACCCCAGCGGCGGACCGACGAACTCACCGCCGCACGTGACGAGCACGAGCGTTTCCGGCCCGTCGAGGCGGTTCAGTTCGTCGAGCGGGAGCGCACCGTCCTTCGAGACGCTGAGCACCCGGTCCACCCGATAGTCTCGCGACGATCCGTCTCCGAGGGTCAGCGCCACCTCCTCCCCCTCGGTGAGCTCCGCGAACCGTGCGGCGAATCCTGTTCCCTGCGCGACGTCGTCGACGTGCCCGACCACCACGATCGACCCCGCACCCGACCCGGGCAGAGCCGAATCCGCCCACCAGCCGAGGCGATCGACGTCCTGCGGGGGCAGCAGCACCCCCGCGTGGTCCGTCGCAACCGGATCGACCGGTGCGGCCACGCCGCCGAGCGCGAGTTCGACGGGTGCCGACGGGGTGTCGTCGGTCACCGCGACCGGCGCCGGCAGGTCGCGCTGGCCGGTCTTCGTGGCGGGCACCGGTGACGCGGGAGCAGACGGCGGGGCGGATGCCGTCCCGTCGTTCGCGCACCCGCCCGCGAACAGCAGACCGGTGACGGCGAGCACAGCGGCGACACGACGCGTGTCCATCGGAATCACCTCTCGACCGGGCCCGCGGGAATCGACCGCACCGGCACCCGCGCATCCGGGTTCCGGAAGATGGGGCCCGGATCCACGGGCAGGTCGAACACCTGCACGGTGAAGTACGCGTCGTCGGTCGCGGTGAAAGTGGTCGGCCGTGGATCGACGACGTAACCGTCGGGGGCGTGCACCTCCTTCGCCACATAGCAGCCCGGCACCAACGCCAACCCCACCTGACCGTCCGCTTCCGTCACCACCCTGTGCGTCCACTCCGCATTGCACGGCCCGATGTCGAATATCGCGCCGCCGAGCAGGGTTCCGTCGAGTCGGTCCATCTTGACGAGCCGCCCGTACGCGGTCGGCGGATACGGATCCGTTGCAGCGAAACGGAATTCTGCGGTGACGATCGCGTCCGGGTCGGTCAGCTCCACGGTGAAGGGTCCGCCCGCCACCGTCTCGAGCTCCGGCGGCGTCGACACCAGCGACACCACGTAGCACTGCAGCGGCAGCCGGGTCGTCGCAGATCCGTCGAGTTCGGTGGTCATGTACCCGTACGGCCCGTCGTCGACGCACGAGTTCAACGCGGCCGTGACGCCGGGTACGGGGGTGTCGTCCGTGACGTTCCACGCGTGCACCGTGAGGGTGCCCTCCTCGTCCGGGGACGTGCGCTGCAACACGAACCCGACCGCAACGACCTGCCCGGGCGCGGTGATCTCCACCTGCCACGGTCCCGCCGACACCGGTTCGAACCCCCAGGGGTGGTCGACCAACGCGATGTTGTAGCAACCGAGCGGCGCCTCGACGTTCGCGGTGCCGTCGGCTCCCGTGACGGGACTGTCGACGACCTGCCCTGTTTCACAGCGCGCGACGGAGGAGGTGACTCCGGGCAGCGGATCGTCCTCCGACAGGGTCGCGGCACGGATCGTGACGGTTCCGGTCTCGATCCCCGCATCCGGGGGCGCGGTCGTGGTCGTGGTGGGCGTGGGCATGGTCGTGGTGGGCGCGGTGGTGGTGGCCGCGGTCGTCGACGAGCCGTCGCCCACCGGCACCGGGTCGGCGACCGCCGGGCCGGTGGTGGCGACGGCCAGTACCGAACCGGCGAGAATCGTGAGAATGCGAGTGCGGATACGCATGGCGGGTGCCTCCGATCGATGATCCGACAGGTGGGTACCCCGACATCGGTGACGTCGTCGCCACCGGCACACCCGTTAGCGTCCCGAACCGGCCGATACCGAGATGTTGTGGCTTCGTCATCGACCGGTGCCCGCGGCACCGGACCCGGAACGCGAGGGCACGAAAGACGACCGTCGACCGGTCGGCGCTGCCTACACTGACCCCACCCGGACAAGGAGCAGATCGATGCCCGATCGCACCGCAGCACGCACCCGGCAGGCGCCTGTCGCCGACCGCCCGGAGGCGATCCGCAACGTCGCTCTCGTCGGATGCAGCGCCGCCGGCAAGACCACCCTCGCCGAATCCCTGGCCCTCGCGTCGGGCGCGATCGGGCGGGCGGGGAAGGTCACCGACGGCACCACCGTCTCCGACCACGACGAGATCGAGCAGCGGCATCGACGCTCGGTGCAACTCGCGGTGCTGCCGGTGGAATGGAACGGGCTGCGGATCAATCTGATCGACACACCCGGACACCCGGATTTCGATGCCGAGGTGCGCGCGGGCCTGCACGCCGCCGACGCCGCGGTCTTCGTCGTCTCGGCAGCCGATCCCATCACGGCCGCCACCCGCGCGTTGTGGCGCGAATGCGAGGACGAATCGATTCCGCGCGCCATCGCCGTCACCAAGCTCGACATCGCCCGGCACAGCTACGACGACATGCTCGAACAGTGTCACGATGCGTTCGGCCTCGGACCGGACACCGTCCGCGCGCTGTTCTACCCGGTGTTCGACGACGCGCGCCCGATCGGCTCGATGGGGCTGCTCACCGGCCGCAGCTACGGCGAACCCGGCGAATGCCCGGTGTCGCGGGAGGCACGCGAATCGCTGGTGGAGGCGATCTCCGGGCAGGACGACACGTTGATGGAACGGTTCGTCGCCGGCGAACAACTCGACCCGCAGTCGCTGCAGGACGGGTTGACCCGCGAAATTCTTTCGTGCGCCATGCATCCCACCCTGCCGGTCACCGACACCGGTGTCGGTGCGGTCGAACTGCTCGAACTGATCACCTGGGGTTTTCCCGATCCCACGCACCGGCTCCGCGGCGCACCCGAATGCGATCCCGACGGTCCGCTCGCCGCGCAGATCGTGCGGGTGACCGGCGACGCGTACGTCGGGCGGATCAGTCTCGTGCGCGTGTACGCCGGAACCCTGCGACCCGACACCACGGTCGTGCTCACCGGCGGAGAACGCGACGGCCGCGAACGCATCCCGGCGCTGACATCCCCGTTCGGAGTGCAGCAGAGCCCGGCCGCCGAGGCCGTCGCCGGCGACATCGTGTGCGTCGGCAAACTCGCCACCGCGCAGGCCGGCGACGTTCTGCACGACCCGGGCAGTCCCGTCGACCTGCCGATGTGGCCGGTACCCACTCCGCTGCTCCCCATCGCGATCGAAGCGCGTTCGCGCAGCGACGACGACAAGCTGTCCCAGGCGTTGGCGCGACTCGCCGCGGAGGACCCCGCCGTCCGCGTCGAGCAGAATCCCGACACCCATCAGGTGGTGCTGTGGTGCACCGGGGAGGCGCACGCCGAGCTCGTCGTCGATCGGCTCCGCAACCGATACGGCGTGCAGGTGGACGTGGTCCGGCACCGGGTGGCGTTGCGCGAGACGTTCGCGGCCCCCGCGACCGGTCACGGACGGCTCGTCAAGCAGTCCGGCGGGCACGGGCAGTACGCGGTGTGCGATCTGGAGATCGAACCGCTGCCGGCGGGCAGCGGCGTGGTCTTCGACGAGCGGGTGGTCGGCGGGGCGGTTCCGCGGCAGTTCATCCCGTCGGTGGAGAAGGGTGTACGCGCGCAGACCGCGAAGGGTGTGGTCACCGAGAACCCGATGGTGGACGTGCGGGTCACGCTCGTCGACGGCAAGGCCCATTCCGTGGACTCGTCCGACGCCGCGTTCCAGGCCGCGGCGGGTCTGGCTCTGCGGGATGCCGCGTCGCACACCGAGACACGGATGCTCGAGCCGGTCGCGGCGGTGCGGGTGATCGTGCCGGAGGAACACCTCGGTGCGGTACTGGGCGACCTGTCGTCGCGTCGCGGCCGGGTTCTCGGCACCGAGGCGCCGGAGCCGGGTGTGGCACTGTTGCGCGCCGAGGTGCCGGAGGTCGAACTCAACCGCTATCCCGTCGAACTGCGGGCGATCACGCAGGGCACCGGCGATTTCGCCCGCATGTATCTGCGGCACGAACCGATGCCCGCCGCCCTCGCCGCCGCGTATCTGGACGGCGCCGACGCGCACGCGTGACGTGCCGCGCTCACCCGGTGTGGGCGACCGTCTCGTGTGCGAGCCGCACGAGGTCGTCGCCGCGGTGACCGGGCCAGCCGTGGAGCATCTCGCGCCACCGCGGGGGCACCGCCGACGCACCCCACCGCGCCCCGAGAAGCGCCCCGGCGATCGCCGCGGTGGTGTCGGTGTCGCCACCGGCACGCACCGCCAGTTCCAGTGCGCCGGTGAGGTGTTCGGATCCCTGACCGCCGGCGTGGGTGATGGCCCACCACGCGGTCTGCAGGGCATGCACGACCCATCCGTTGCGATCGAAGACCCGGCCGCTGCCCGCCGTTTCCGCTTCGTCGAGGAGTGCACTCCACCGGTCGGCGACGTCCGCCGGTGCCGTGTCCAGGTAGCGGCGCGGCCCGTCGAATCCACCGCCGAGCACGGCGTGCCGGATCGCGTACGACCACAGCGCGCACGCCTCGTTCGCCTGCGGGTCGTCGTGGGTCAGGGCGCTGATCGCCTCCGCCGCCGCGACGCACGCCGCGGGGTCGTGCAGATACGCGATGCCCACCGGTGCAGTACGCATGAGCGACCCGTTGCCCGCCTTGCGTCCCGGCAGCGCGCGGGCACGGTCGCGCATCGCCGCGGCGGAACCGGGGCGGGCCGAGAGGACGGCGGCGGTCTGGTTGCCGATGTCCTTGGGGTGGGTGTCGTACCAGCGCACGAACTGCGCCGCGACCCGGTCGAGTCCCGCACCGGCGCCGATGGGTGTTCCGGTCGCCGCCACCTCGGCGATCGCGACCGTCATCGCGGTGTCGTCGGTCCACTCTCCGGGGGCGAACGGTCCGAGGCCCCCACCGATCATGTCGATGCTCCGGTCCGCCGCAGGGTAGGTGAACTCGTATCCCGCGCCGAGTGCGTCTCCCGCCGCCGACGCGAGCAGTGCACCCGCCGCGCGGTCCATCCGCCGATCGTCCGTTGCCATTGCCGTCCCCTTTTGCTCAAAGTTGCGCTAATCAACTTAGCGCAACTTTGATTCAATATCCAGGTGAGTGAGACACCGGCCGCCCCGGGCCGCCCCCTGACCGACTATCCACGCCCGTCCGTCGCCGTCGACGTCGCGGTGCTGACCGTCGTGGACGGTGCCGTGACGGTACTGGTGGTCGATCATCCGCGCGGCCTCGCCCTCCCCGGAACGTTCCTGCACCCGGGCGAACGCCTCGCCGACGCCGCGCGCCGCGCGCTCCGCGACAAGGCCCGCCTCGACGGCATCGACTTCCGTCAGCTCGCCATGCTCGACGACCCCGATCGGGACGACCGCGGGTGGGTGCTGTCGATGGCGCACTGCGCCGCCGCACCCGCGACCGCGCTCCCCGACGACAGCCACCTCCTTCCCGTCGACGACGTCGCCCGTCTCGCGTTCGACCACGCCGAGATCGTCGCCCTCGCGGTCGCCGACCTCCGCACGACGTACGCGACAGCGGTGGACCCCGCCCGGCTGCTCGGCGACGACTTCACCGTGCTGGAGCTGCGTCGGCTGTACGAGGCGGTCTACGGACGCACCTATCCGAAGGACTCCTTCCGCCGACACCTGTCGCACGGCATGACCCCGACCGGGGAACTGCGCCGCACCGGGGCGGGTCGGCCCGCCGAGGTGTTCCGTCGCACCGACGCACCCCTGCCCCCGTCGACCGCGTCGTTCCTGTTCCGCTGACCCGGCCCCGACCGGCCGTCACCGCTTCCGGTGCACAGCGAGCGCAATGGCCGACGCGACCGCCGCGTTGCCCAGATACACGGCGATGTTCGTCTCGAGCGACCGCCCCTCGGTCGCGCGGTGCATGTGGTCGAGCAGGAACGGCGTCAACGCCCTTCCCCGGACCCCCGCCGCAGCGGCCTCGCGTTCGGCGGTGACGAGCACCCGGTCGTGCAGGCCCGGTTCGACCTGGTCGTGCTCGGCGACCGGATTGGCGACGAGCACCGCACCCCGCAGACCGAGCGCATCACGCGCGTGGATCACCGCCGCCGCGTGCTCGGCAGAGGCGACCGCGTCCACCGCACAGCCGCTGTCACGGATGTAGAACCCGGGGAACCGATCGGTGCGATACCCCACCACCGTCACACCGAGCGTCTCGAGCCGTTCCAGGGTGGCCGGGATGTCGAGAACGGATTTGACGCCGGCGCTCACCACCGCGATCGGGGTCGACGACAACGCCACGAGATCGGCGCTCTCGTCGAAGGTCGTGGACGCGCCGCGATGCACCCCGCCGAGCCCACCCGTCGCGAACACCCGGATGCCCGCGCGATGCGCGAGGAACGCGGTGGCCGCGACGGTCGTCCCGCCGTGCGCGCCGCTCGCGACGGCGAGCGGCAGGTCGCGCACCGACACCTTCATCACCTCGGTGTCCGCGTCACCCGCCAGGGCGATCTGCTCGGCCGTCATCCCGACGGTGGGCGTGCCCGCGACGACACCGATCGTCGCGGGAACCGCACCGGCGGCACGAACCCGCGATTCGGCTGCCGCCGCCACCTCGACATTGCGGGGCCGGGTCAGCCCGTGCGTGAAGATCGTGGATTCGAGCGCCACCACGGGATTCCCCGCGGCGACGGCGGCGCGCACCTCGTCGGCGACGACGATCGTCTCGGTCATGTCGCCGACGATAGGCATCACCGCGCGGCGCGGCGCCCCAATCGGGCCAGAACGCGTGCCTGTCGGTCGGAACTCTCGGCGTCGACAGCGGGTTTGCACACCCCCTCCAGGTGGAGCGAGTCCCCGAAGCTGTCCGCGCCGGCGTCGATCCGGTCGAGTTCGGCGTCGGTCAGGTCGGCGCCGAGCCCCGCCCCGGTCGCGAGGTCCCAGCGGTGGACGAGCAGATCCCAGACGTAGAACTGCTCGAACGTGGCGCCGATGGTGGTGGACCCGAAGTAGCCGTCGTATTCGGTGGCGGGCACGGTGTCGTCGGCGAGGATCCGCGCGACCTCCGCCGTGTGGCGATGCCACGCCGCGGCGGGATCCGCGAGGTCCGGGCGGTCGCCGGGGTCGAGGCCCCGGCCCAGCAGGAAGTCCCGCTGGGTGTCGATGATGTGGGCGAGCACGTCCCGCGTCGTCCAGTCCTCGCACGGCGACGGCCGATCCCACCCCTCGGGGGTGACGGCGTCGATCACCTCGGTGAGGGGTCGTTCGGCTTCGGCGTGTCGGAGCGCTGTTGTATTCATGGGAATCAGCATCGTGCCGGCACCCCGAGAGGTCTTGATGAAACCCGACAGCGGTCCGCACCCACCCGACGCCGACATCGAACCGGCCCATCTGCGCGACCCTCACGACACGACCAACACGGTGTTCCGGTATCCGCCCGCACCCGAGTTGAGCACGTTGGTGCGGCGGTACTGGCTTCCGGTGTGGTCCGTGGAACCGGGTCGGGAGGCCCCCCAGCGGGTCCTGCAGTATCCGGTGTGCCTGCTGGTGATCAGCGCGGACCATGCGCGCTTCCACGGGGTGACGTCGGGCCTGTCCACCACCGTCCTCACCGGTGACGGTTGGGCCGCCGGAGTCATGTTCACTCCGGCCGCCGGCGGTGTTCTCACCGGGCGGTCCGTCGCCGAGTTCACCGACCGACACGTCGATCTCACCGAGGTCCTCGGTGATGCGGCGGGGCCGTTGGCCGACGCGGTGCGCGCCGCGATGGACCGCGACCCCCGCGACCCCGCAGCGCACCGCGCGGCGACCACCGCGATCGGCGCCGCGGTGCGCCCGCATCTGCCGATCGACGACGAAGGCCGCCTCGTCAACCGGATCGTCGAATACGTCGAGGACGATCCCACCGTGCTGCGCGTCGAGCAGGTCCGCCGCGAGTTCGACCTCACCGAACGGACGTTGCAGCGGCTCGTGCACCGCCGGATCGGGCTCACCCCGAAGTGGCTCATCCAGCGTCGTCGTCTGCAGGAAGCGGCCGGGCGCCTACGCGAGCACGCCGTGTCGCTCGCCGACACCGCCGCCGTCCTCGGGTACGCGGACCAGCCGCATTTCGTCCGGGATTTCACCCGCGTGGTGGGGATGACACCCGGTGCGTTCGCCGACCGGTTCGGCCGACCTCGAATGGCCGATCCGCCGCCGGACAGCAACCGCTGAGCACGTCACCCAGCCGGTCGACCAACGGGATGCGGTCGCCGACCAGGTCGGTGCGAACAGTTCGAACGCCGGTTCAGCCCTGCCCCGGCATGCCCTGTGTGCCCTGTGCACCCGGTGTGCCCAGCGCCTTCTCCGTCGCATGATCCGGGTACCAGGACGTGAACCGGATCGCCGCGATCATCGCTGCGGTCTGGATGACCCATCCGGTCCAGATGTTGTCGCTGTCGTCGAGGATCGCGTCGCCATACCACCCGGCGACCGCCGCCACCAGGAACGCGAGTGCCCACGCCGCGGTGATGCGGTAGTTGATACGGATGAACAGCGGACTGTGCCACAACTCCGGCCCCACCATCTCGCGCGCGTACTGGAGCGTGAACGGGATCCGGAACAGGATCGAGCCCACGGCGATCACCACGAGGGTGATGTTCGCGATCTCGCCGAGCCACTTCTCCAACCATGCCTGCCCGTCCGCGTCGAGAGCGAAGTGCAACACGAGCAGACCCGCGAAGAACAGGACGTCGACGACGCCGAGGAGCTTGAGCGACTTCCCGCGTACCCGATCGGCGACGACGAACAACAGGGAGAGCCCGAGCGCGACGGCCGCGACCCACCCTGTGCTGCCGGGACCCTCGAAGATCGCGAGGAAGATCCACGGCGCGAGTCCGGTGAGGGGGCCGTCCAGAATCTTCCCGATCAGCGACGTCTCTCCGTCGTCTCCCGCGGACGCGGAGGACCGACCCATCGTGTTCTCGGCCATGATCACCTCATGTGGTGCGGCAGGGGTCCCCGAACGCGTTGAGCGTACACCCGTGACGCGGCTGCACCCGCCCGAATCGGTGCCTTCGTGTGCCGTGCGGCTCCGCCGAATCCGGCGACGACGAGCCAACTCCCGCAGCCCTACCCGTGCGTGGTTGTGGTAGCCGGAGCTACCACAACCACGCACGGGTCAGGCGTACAGCCACATCGCGACGCACACCGCGGCCACCACCACCGCGACCACCACATCACCCACCCCCACACGGGGTCGGGCCGTCGCCGTCGGGCGCGGCCCCCGCACCGACAGCGCCTCCCCCAGATCCTGCGCCTGCCGCATGGACACCGACGCGACCGCCCCCACCGAATCCACGATCTCCCGCCACGACTCGCGTGCCGACGGCACACCGACGCGGCCGCGCAACCGGCGCGCCGCGAACACCATCCGCAGCTCACCGCGGATCGTCGGCAGCATCCGCAGAGCGAGCGCGCAGGTCGTCACCCATTCGTCGACGGGCAGTCGCATTCGGCGCAGCGGCGCGAACAGCACCGGGAGGGCGTCGACGAGTTCGGACAGTCGCGTCGTCCACCCCACCAGCGCCATCAGCACCAGCAGCGCGACACCCAGTAGCACCGTGCGCGCGTACGCGTCGAGTCCGCCGCCCGACGCGTTGAGCACCGCGCCGACCACGGCGATCGCGTAGACCCACCACGGGATCGAGGGCACCACCCCGCGGGGGATGCGCGCGACCGCCACCGCGACGGCCAGCACCACCGCGATCATCCCGATGCCGGCCCACGACGGATGGAAACTCACCACCACCGACAGTGCGGCGACCGCAAGGATTTTCGTGCCCGCCCACACTCGGTGCAGTGGCGACGGCCGCGGCACCGGCCGCAGCAGGATCACCGGCCGACGCCGCCGTGCCCCACCCATCACGCCACCGCCGCCGTACCGTCGTCCACGATCGTGCCGCCCTCGAGAACCACCGTGCGCGAACACACCTCGTCCACACCTTCCGTGTCGTGGGAGATCACCACGATCGTGACGTGCTCGACGGTCCGCAGATGCACCAGGATCGAGATCAGTTCCCTGCGTCCCGCGTCGTCGAGACCGGCGAGGGGTTCGTCGAGCACCAGCACCCGCGGTGCCCGCGACAGTTGCGCTGCGATCGCGACACGCCGCATCTCCCCTCCGCTGAGACGGTCGATGCTGCGATCGGCGAGGTCCACGCCGAGGCCGACCCGGTGCAGCACCGCGGCGACGTACGCGGGGTCGACGTGGCGCATCCCGGCGACCTCGCAGATCTCCCGCGCGACCGTCGGCCGCTGCAGTTGCAGCCGTGCCTGCTGGAACACCAGGGCCACGTCACCGCTGCGATCCGCGGTGTCCTCACCGTGCAGCGTGCACCGTCCCGTCGTGGGGCGGATCAGCCCGGCGAGGATCCAGGCGAGTGTCGACTTCCCCGACCCGTTGGTGCCGGCGACGAGCACTCCTTCACCACGCGCCACGGTCAGCGTCACATCGCGTAACGCGGTGTGCGCCCACGGTGTGCCGTCCGCGTAGGTGTGGCCGACGCCGCGCAGTTCGAGGACGGGACGCGGATCGGCCGGTGGTGCCGCCGGCACCGCCCGCCGGTGCACCGCGGGCACCTCGGTGTCGGCGAGACGCCCCCGGTGCAATCGGATCACCCGGTCGGCCCGGGTGGCTTCGTCGGCGAGATGGGTGACGAGGACGACGGTGGTGCCCGCCGCGGCGACGTCGGCGAGCACGGCGACCAGATCGGCCCGACTGTCCGCGTCCACCATCGCGGTGATCTCGTCGGCGATCAGCACCCGGGGCCGCCGCGCCAACGCCGACGCGATCGCGAGGCGTTGCAGTTGTCCCCCGGACAGGTCCTCGGTGGGCCGCTCCCCCGCACCGGCGAGTCCCACACGGTCGAGCAACTCCTCGACGTCGATGTCGGTGGCGGCGCCCCACCGCACGTCCTCGGCGACGGTGCGGCCGAGCACCTGGGTCTCGGGATGCTGGAACACCAGCGCTGTTCCGCCGATACGACCGAGCCCCACGGCGCCGGGCCTGTCGACGAGACCGGCGGTGGGTGCGACCCCCGCGAGAATACGGGCGAGCGTCGACTTACCGGACCCGTTGGGCCCGACGACCGCGACGAACTCGCCGGGTGCGACGGTCAGCTCGATGTCGGTGAGCGCGTCCGCCGTCGCCTGCGGGTAGCGGTGGGTGACCTGTCGCAACGTCACCGGGACGGGCGCGGGTTCCGCCGTGTCGGTGTCGGGCCACGGCGTCGGATGCTGCCGCCACGTGCTGCGGCGCGCGACGGCCCGGAAGACCCCGAAGCTCAGCAGTGCCGTGCCGATCATCGAGACGGTGACGGCACCGCCGAGCCACACCCACCAGTGCTCGACGAGGAAGTCGATCACGGTGTTCGCGGTGTCGATCGTCTCGGGTGCGGCGCCCGCCCCCGCCAGTGCGGCGACCACGCCCCGCAAGGTGGTGGCGAGCGCATCGAGCAGCAGCACGCGGGCGTCCTCGAACAGCGCGAGCAGACCGACGACGCCCGCCGCGACGAGCAACGCACCGGGAACGGCACACGCGAACACCACGAACACCGCGGAACGCCCCCACCGGCGGTGCGCGAACCCGACGAGGGTGCCGACGGCGGCGAGGATCGCCACCGACACCACCGCGAACGGGCCGCCGGCGATGAGCGCGACGACCGCGGCCGCGGACGTCGCCGCGACGACGACGCGCAGCCGCCGGGTGGCGGCGAGGAACGCGACGGGCAGGGTCACCAGCACCTGGGCGGCGCTCGCCGGAATCAACCCGACGACCACCGTGACGGTCGCGGTGAGCGCCCCGAACACGGCTGCCGCAGCCAGTTCCGGTGGTCGAAGTGGTCCGCGTGCGGTTGCCGATCTCACCGCACCCAGTGTGCCAGCCGCTCCGGACACCCGGCCGTCGCGTACCGCCGCGCCTACGCTGTCCGGATGAGCGTTCCCGATGTTCCCGCGGCGCCGACGGACGGGCCGGCGGGGTGGGCTCTGGACCTGATGGATCCGCTCGGCGGATGGTGCCGATCTTCCGCAGCCTCATCTCGATCCCTGCCGGGGTGACGCGGATGTCGCTCGGGCAGTTCGTGGTGTTCACCGCGGCGCAGACCCTGGCGCTCGGGATCGTCGTAACCGTGTTGGTCGTCGCCGTCGTTCGTCGTGTCCGGTCGCGGCGGGGCGCCCGCGACGACCCGTGACGACGGACCGCGCGGGCCGGATCGAGCCCCGCCGCCACGACCGACGATCCCGAATCGGACAACTCGGACAGTGCCCGACCGGCCCTCCCCGCCCGGGGAACCGCGGGTGTATCTTTCGTTCGCACCATCGATGGTGAGGTTTGCCTCAACTGACCGGAGTAGCCATGCACGTACTCGCCGCCGCCGGCACCGCGCCGTCCGTCGCGACGCAACTCCTGGGATCCGGGCTGATCGGACTCCGTGAAGGCCTCGAAGCCGGGATCGTCGTGATGATCCTCGTCGCGTTCATCGTCCGCGCCGAGCGACGGGACGCCCTGAAATGGGTGTGGTTCGGTGTCGGGATCGCCGTGGCGATGGTCGCGGTGACCTTCCTGATCATCCACTTCGGTACGAACACCCTCGACGGGCTCGCCGCCGAGATCGCCGCCGGCATCGCGTCGCTCATCGCCGTGGTGATCGTCACCGTGATGGTGCTGTGGATGCGTAAGGCCGCCCGATCCATCTCGGGGGAACTGCGCACCGGAATGGAGAAAGCCCTGGTCGTGGGGCCGACCGCGGTGATGTCGTTGGCGTTCTTCGCGGTCGGGCGCGAAGGCCTCGAGACGGCGCTGCTGATGGTCGGATACGCGGAGAACACCGCGGGAAGTCCGTGGCCGCTGGTCGGTCTGCTGCTCGGAATCGCCGCCGCAGCCGCACTGACGGTGCTCATGTATCTGGGTGCCGTGCGGATCGACCTCGCGAAATTCTTCACCCTCACCGGGGTGTTCCTCGTCATCGTCGCCGCCGGGATCCTCGGATACGGGATCCGGGCCCTCCAGATCGGCGGGATCCTGCCCGGTGGCAGCACCCTCGCCTTCGACGTCTCCGGCAGCTACGACGCCGGCAGCTGGTACGGGACGGTCCTCGCCGGAATCTTCAACATCCGGCCCGATCCGACCGTCCTGCAGTTCGCCGCGTGGCTGATCTACCTGGTGGTCGTCCTGTTCCTGTTCCTGCGGCCGCTCACGACCGCCGCGGGACCCGAACGGTCACCGTCCACCGCCACCTCCTGAAACCACCCCGTTCTCGGCTCCCACGGTCCGTGTGCGTGCCCCACCCGAAAGGCCCCCGATGCGTCGACTCACCGCTTCTCTCGCCACCGCCACCGTGCTGCCGCTGGCCCTCGCCGGCTGCACGGAGAAGGCGTCGTCCGACGCCGACGCGATCACCGTGACCGCCACCGACTCCTCCTGTGAGGTGTCGGCGACGGAGGGCACCACCGGTCATTCGACGTTCTCCGTCACCAATCAGGGCACGAAGGTCACCGAGTTCTATGTACTCGCCACCGGCGAGCGGGCGCTCGGCGAGGTGGAGAACATCGGCCCGGGTCTGACCCGTCAGCTGATCGTCAACATTCCCGATCCGGGTGACTACGAACTGATGTGCCGCCCCGGCATGGTCGGCGACGGTATCCGCGAGGCGTTCACCGTCACCGGTGAGCCCCGGTCCGCCACCGACGAAGACGGCCGGCTCGCCGAGGCCGCCGACGGTTACCGTCGGTACATCCGCAGCCAGGTCGACGCGCTCGTCACCACGACCGGCACCTTCGTCGCCGCGATCAAGGCCGGCGACGTCGACGCAGCCAAAGCGCAGTTCCCGATCACCCGCACCTACTACGAACGCATCGAGCCGGAGGCCGAGAGCTTCGGAGACCTCGATCCGCGGCTCGATCTGCGTGAGGCGGACCTCGAGCCCGGTCAGGAATGGACGGGCTTCCACCGCCTCGAGAAGGACCTGTGGGTGACCGGCCTGCAACCCGATTCCGCAGCCATGGCCGATCGGCTGACCGCGGACGTGCAGGAACTGGCCGATCTGGTGAACGCCGACGACTACTCGATCGACCCCACCCGCATCGCCGGCGACGCGCAGGGCCTGCTCGACGAGATCTCGACCTCCAAGATCACCGGCGAGGAGGACATCTTCTCCCACACCGACCTGTACGACTTCCAGGCGAACGTCGACGGATCCCAGTCGGCGATCGCCGCGCTCCGCCCCATCCTCGACGAGCAGGATCCCGACCTCGGGCAACTCATCGATTCCCGGTTCGCCGATCTCGACCTTGCGCTCGGGCAGTACCGCGACGGCGAAGGATTCGTCTCGTACGACACCGTCACCGACGAGCAGCGGCAGGAACTCTCCCGTCTGCTCGACGCGTTGTCCGCCGAGGTCAGCAAGGTGCAGGGCGTGATCGCGGAGGCATCGGGACAATGACGGATCGACCGACCGTCCCTGCGCACACGGGGCTGTCACGCCGGCAACTGTTCGGCACCGTCGGGGCCGGCGCCGTCCTCGCCGGCGCGGGCGCGGTGGTCGGTCGCGTCACCGCCCCCGAGCCCGGCGGCGGCGACCGGGTCGTCGCGTTCCGCGGCGACCACCAGGCCGGCGTGGTCACACCCGCCCAGGATCGACTGCACTTCGTCACGTTCGACGTCACCACACGCGACCGCGACGAACTGATCGCGATGCTGAAGACGTGGACCGCGATGGCCGAGCGGATGACCGCGGGCCTCGAGGCCACCGAGGACGGTGCGACCGGTGACGGCGCGTACCGTCCACCGAGCGACACCGGTGAGGCACTCGATCTCGCGCCGTCCGGGCTCACCCTCACCATCGGGTTCGGGCCGTCGCTCTTCGACGACCGGTTCGGACTCGCGCCGCTGAAACCGGCGGCGCTCGAGGATCTACCGCACTTCCCCGCCGACAACCTCGACCCCGCCCGCAGCGGCGGCGACATCGCTGTCCAGGCATGCGCCGACGACCCGCAGGTCGCCGTGCACGCCATCCGCAATCTCGCGCGCGTCGCCTTCGGTACGGCCTCGGTGCGCTGGTCCCAGTTGGGTTTCGGGCGCACGTCGTCGACGTCCACCGCACAGGTCACACCCCGGAACCTGTTCGGCTTCAAGGACGGCACCAACAACATCAAGGCCGAGGATCCGACGGCGCTGGCCGAATCGGTGTGGGTGGGATCCGGCGACGATCAACCGTGGCTCGCCGGCGGCACCTACCTGGTCGCGCGCCGAATCCGGATGCTCATCGAGGTGTGGGACCGCGCGGTGCTCGGCGAGCAGGAAGCCGTCATCGGCCGCGACAAACGGGAGGGTGCCCCGCTCGGACGCGACCGCGAGTTCGACGAACTCGACCTCGAATCCAATGGACCCGACGGTCCGCTCGTCCCCGTCGACGCGCACGTGCGGCTCGCGTCCGCGCAGCATCTCGGCGGCCTGCGCATCCTGCGGCGCGGCTACAACTTCACCGACGGCTCCGACGGGTTCGGGCACCTCGACGCCGGCCTGTTCTTCATCGCGTACTGCCGGGATCCACTCGCCCAGTTCGTGCCGATGCAGATGGAGTTGGCCCGCCACGACGCGATGAACGAGTACATCCAGCACGTCGGTTCGGCGGTGTTCGCGTGTCCGCCCGGATTGCGGGAGGGCGAATACTGGGGTCGGACGTTGTTCGAGTCCTGACCCGGACGGACCGGGGAGACGTAACACACGGTGAACGCGGGACGACAAGCCGGATGAGTCATGTGGAGTGTCGGAAGGGATTCATCGTGGCCACCAACAGACTGCTGTTCATCGGATACCCCGATGCGGACGAGATCGCGCAGTGGAGCGCCCTGCGCGAGTTCGCGCCGCAGCGGGGCTGGACCCCGACGCGTACGTTCGCGCCCGGCGAGACCGTCTGGGCCGTCGCCGCCGGCAGCGTCCTCGAACGCTCCGGTTCGGCCGAGGCACGTGTCGTCGCGTCGGTCCGTGATGCGAACATCCCGTGCACCACGGCGACGGACGCCATCGCTCACGCCTACACCACCGTGCGCCGCACCGCCTGAACACCGTGCGCCGCACCGCCTGAACAGCGATCGGCGGCGGGAACCGCCCGCAGCACACCCACCCCCGTGCGCACTTCTGGTAGCGGGAGCTACCAGAAGTGCGCACGGGTCGGGGTCAGACGGTCACGTCGTCCACGTGATACCGCCCCACCGGCAGCACCAGAGGCCGACCCGACACCGGATCGTCGATCACCCGGCTGGTCAGCCCGAACACCGCCTGCACCGTCTCCGTGGTCAGCACCTCCGCAGGATCCCCGACCGCGTGGATACGCCCACCGGCGATCGCCACCAGATGATCGGCGTACCGCGCGGCGAGGTTCAGGTCGTGCAACACCATCACGATCGTGGTGCCCCGCGACCGATTCAGATCGGTGAGCAGATCCAACACCTCCACCTGATGGTTGATGTCCAGGTAGGTGGTGGGTTCGTCCAGCAGCAACACCTCGGTCTGTTGCGCCAACGCCATCGCGATCCACACCCGCTGTCGCTGCCCACCCGACAACTCGTCCACCGACCGCTCCGCCAATTCGGTGGTGGCGGTCGCGGCGAGCGCATCGGCGACAGCGGCGTCGTCGTCCCGGCTCCACCGCGACAGCACCCGCTGGTGCGGATGCCGTCCCCTGCCCACAAGATCGGCGACAACGATGCCGTCGGGTGCGATCGGTGTCTGCGGCAGCAACCCCAGAGTGCGGGCCAACTGCTTCGCGGGAAGCCTGTGGACGTCCTTGCCGTCGAGCAGCACATGCCCGCGACGCGGAGCGAGCAACCGCGACATCGACCGCAGCAGGGTCGATTTACCGCACGCGTTCGCACCCACGATGCAGGTGATCCGGCCCGGTGGCACCGCAAGGTCGAGTCCGTCGACAACGGTCCGGTTGCCGTAGCCGAGCTCGAGATTCTCGACGACGAGGGTATGAGCGTCGGTCACAGGGAACCTCCGGCACGGTTGGAACGGATGATCAGATACACCAGGAACGGGGCACCGAGCGCGCCGGTGACCACCCCCACCGGGTAGCGGGTGTCGAACAGGTACTGCCCGCAGAAGTCCGCGACCAGCACCAGCAATGATCCGACGAGCGCGGCGGGGATCACCAGCGACACACCCTGCCCGACGATGCGCGCGGCGATCGGACCGGACAGGAACGCGACGAACGCGATCGGTCCGGCCGCCGCCGTCGCGAACGCGATCAACCCGACGGCCGCGACGATCGCGATGATGCGGGTGCGCTCCACCCGCACCCCGAGTGCCTGAGCGGCGTCGTCGCCGAGTTGGAGCATCGCGAGGTTGCGGTTCTGCAGGAGCAGCACCGGTCCGAGCACGACCAGCGCCACCACCACCGGCAGGGTCGCCGACCAGCCGACGCCGTTGAGGCTGCCGGTCAGCCAACGCATCGCCTCCTGCATGTCCCACGCACCGGCAGTACTGAGCAGATACGCGGTGACGCTGTCGAGCATCGCGGCGATCCCGATACCGATGAGGATCAGCCGGGTGCCGGCGACGCCGCTGCGGAACGACAGCGCGTAGATGAGCAGTGCGACACCGAGTCCGACGACGATCGCGAACACCGACACCTGCGTGCCCCCGAGCGACAGCACGATGATCGCGAACGCCGCCGCGGCGCTCGCCCCCGAACTGATTCCGATGATGTCGGGGCTGGCGAGTGGATTGCGCAGCATCGTCTGGAAGGTGATACCGCCGAGGCCGAAGCAGATGCCCGCCACGACGGCGAGTACCGCGCGCGGCAGCCGCAGTCTTCCGACCGTGAAGGATGCGCCGGGCACGTCGTGCCCGAGGATGACGCGCAGTACGTCGGACGGCGGGTAGTTCGTCTTCCCGAACACCAGGCTCGCCGCGAACGCGGCGACGACCAGGAGTGTCAGGACGGCGATGACGATGCGACGCCGGCGACCGCGTCGGATGCGGTTGCGGGCGACGACGTCGGTGTCGAGGGTCGGTGTGTCGAGGAGTGCGGTCACAGTTCGCGAAGTTTCTGCCGTCGGACGATGTACACGAAGAAGGGCGCGCCGACCAGCGCGGTGATGATGCCGACGTCGATCTCGCCGGGCCGCGCGACGATGCGTCCGAGGACGTCGGCGGCGGTCAGCAGCGCGGCGCCGGTGACCGCGGACAGCGGCAGCAGCCACCGGTGGTCGATGCCCACGACCAGCCGGCACAGGTGCGGGACGACGAGTCCGACGAACCCGATGGGGCCGGCCAGCGCGGTGGCCACACCGCACAGCAGGACCGCACCCAGGGACGACACGCCGCGGGCGAGAGCGACACGTTCGCCGAGTCCGGCGGCGACGTCGTCGCCGAGCGCGAGGGAGTTGAGGCTGCGGGCCGACAGCAGGCACAGCACGAATCCGACGACGAGGAACGGCACGGCCTGCGTCATGGTGTCGAAGGTGGCTCCGCCGACACCGCCGATCTGCCACGATCGGATGTTCGCGGCGATGTCGTTGCGCGGAAGCGTGATCGCGGTGATGAACGAGACGAGCGCGGCGGAAGTCGCGGTGCCGGCCAACGCGAGTTTCAGTGGTGTGGGTCCGCCGCGTCCGAGGGAACCGACGATGTAGACGAACACCGCTGCCGCGGCGGCACCGCCGATCGCCACCCAGATCATGGCGGTCTGTGTCCACAATCCGAACCAGGTCATGCCGCACACCACGGCGAGGGACGCACCCATGTTCACTCCGAGGATGCCGGGGTCGGCGAGCGGGTTGCGGGTCACGCCCTGCATGACGGCACCGGCCAATCCGAGTCCGGCGCCGACCACGAGGGCGAGCACCGTGCGGGGAATGCGCTTGGCGACGGCGCCCTGCGCGATGTTGTCGGTGGCGCCGCCGAGCGCGGCGACGATGTCGTTCCACTCCACGTCCCGGGAACCGATGGTGATCGACGCGACGGTCACCGCCAGCAGCACCGCGAGCGCGACGATCGGCCACAGGGACCGGACGAGCACCGGACGCCGCGGGTCGCGTGCGTCCGGTGCGAGGGCCGTCTCGGTCACGGCCGGGGTGTCTTGGCGGCGGCCTCGGCGAGCAGGTTCACGTAGTCGCCGAGCACCCACGAGATCGCGAGCGGTGTCGGGTTGGCGGCGGTGCCGAGCGGGCCGGAGCCGTCGAGGAACACGATGGACCCGTTCTGCACGGCCGGCATCTGCGACAGCAGCGGATCGGCCTGCAGTGCGTCGACGAGCGCCTGGTCGCCGTAGGTGACGATGATCTGCACGTCGTCGAACACGTCGACCTGTTCGGCGCTGACCTTCTGCGAGAACTCGTCGCCGGTGGAGGCCTCGGCAACGCTCTTCGGGGTGCTCAGACCGAGGTCCTCGAAGAACGCGGCGCGGGTGTCGTCGGCGGTGTAGAAGCTGACCTGGCTCAGGTCGGAGGTGTCGACGTGGGTGAGGAACATCGTCGATTTACCCTCGAGCCCAGGATATTTCGCCACCTCGTCGGCGATCTCCCCTTCGAGGGTGGCGATGAGTTCCCGGCCTTCGGCGGCCATGCCGATGCCGGCGCTGTTGAGCTCGATCATGTCGCGCCACGACGTCGCCCACGGTGCCTCCGGGTAGGCGACGACGGGAGCGATCTGGCTGAGCGTGTCGTAATCTTCCTGCGTCAAACCGGAATACGCGGCGAGAATCACATCGGGATCCGTGTCGGACACCGCCTCGAAGTCGATGCCGTCGGTCTCGTCGAACAGCACGGGCGGTTCGGCACCGAGATCGTCGAGGCGTTCCTCGACCCACGGGAGCATACCGTTGTCGTCGTCGTCACCGAAGTTCGCTGCGGCCATGCCCACCGGTACCACTCCGAGCGCCAGCGGCACCTCGTGGTTGGCCCAGTTGACCGTGGCGACACGCTCGGGTTTCGCGTCGAGGGTCACGGTGCCGAACGCGTGCTCGATGGTGACCGGGTAGCCGGACGAGCCGGCGTCGGCGGCCGACGTGTCGGTCGTCTCGGACGTGTCGGAACTGCAGGCAGACAGCCCCAGGGCGACCGCGACCGTGGCCGCTGCCATCGTCAGAAGGCGCTTCGAACGCATGGTGACAGAACTCGCTCTCGTACGGGGGACCTCGTCGGCGCGCACGGAAGTGCGCCCTTTAGGTGAGGTTTGCCTAAACCGTAACGGGCGAGAAAGGACGACGCAATCACTCGTTCAGGACACCCGCTGTTGCGATCGGGACATCGATCACCCCGCGCGGAAGCTCCCCGGCGTCGTCCCGGTGACGCGACGGAACGCCACCCCGAACGCACTCGCCGACCGGTAGCCGACCCGCTCGGCGACGTCGTCGACGTCCGCGCCGCGACCGAGCAGCATCACCGCATGCTGCGCGCGCACCGCCGCGATCCACCGCCCCAGGCTCAGTCCCGTCTCCGCCCGGAACGTCCGCGTGATCGTGCGGGTACTCACCCCCAGCGCCGCAGCCCAGTCGGCCAGGGTGCGCGGATCGCCGGGATCCCCGACGATCGCGTCGACGATCGGCCTCACCAGCGGCGACGACGGCACCTGCACCAACAGTTCGTGGTCTGCGGGGGCGAGCACGTCGAGCACCATCTGTTCGGTCAGTGACCGCGATTCGGCCGACAGTTCCGGTTCGGTCAGCCGATCCAGCAGCAGACGGAGAAGCGGTGTCATGACGACCGCGACCGGCCCCTCCCCCAGCGGCGTCACTGCGTCGACACCGAAATGCGCTGCTCTGTACCAGGTTCCAGCAGGCATCACGCCCCAGTGCAATCGGCCCGCCGGAATCCACAATCCGATCGACGGGGTGATCGTCCACGTCCGTGAACCGATGGTCGCGCTGGAGGCCCCGCGCTCGTGCCACAGCAGTTCGTGCGTGGGATGCGAGTGCTCCTCCCAACGGGTGTCGCGGAGGATCCGCTCACCCGTCCCCGCGATGACGAACGGAACGTCCACCTCCCCGGCGCCGTACACCGGCAGCGATCTGCTCTCCATACCGACCATTGTCGCGAACGGCACTCACTCCGAACGCGGCGGATCCAGCATCGGCACGATGTAGCGGCGCGCGACTGCGACGAATTGGTCCTCGTCGACATCGTCGAGGAGAGCCCCCACCCGTGGGTGTGCCTCAGGCGGTTCCTGCGGCCGTCGCGGCCACCGCGGTCGCCGCGGCGAGGTCGATGCGCAGCCAGCCGCCGTCCACACCCACCTGGTCGAGGGGGTATCCGGCGGGAATCGCAGTCTGCCGCAGAATATCCAGGCGCTCGTCGTCGCTCAGCGCCGGCGCGATACCGCGCAGCAGCACCGCCGCCTCCGCCGGGACATCGTTGACCATGCCCGGCTCGAGAGGGTCGAATCCATACGTCATCCGGTCGCGGAACTCGGCCAGCGCGGTGTCGAGCTCCCGGTACGGGGTGTCGGTGGCGATGTACTCGTCCAACGGCATCCCGACCGACCACTCCAGCTGCCCGCGGAGTTCGGTGCGGGCCTCGTCGACCAGCCGGGCGAACCGCGGGTCGTTCAGCCGATCCGCGGCCGCGGCCTGCCCCATGATCCGACCACCCATCACGTCGAGGGGAAAGTGCACTCCGAGGACGATCCGACTGTTGCCCACCTCCGACGCACGGGTCAGGATCTGCGGCGCCAGTTCAGGAAGCATGCCCGCCAACAGGATTCCGTTCAGGTACGAACTCGACGTGTGCCCCGACGGATACGAACTTGTGCCCCCGACCTCCACGTACGGATCGGCAGCTCCGCTGACGCCGTCCCCGAAGTAGTAGTGGATACGCTCCGGAGCCACCTCGAACGGACGCGGGTTGTCCCAATGCGACTTCTCCAGCAACGACAGATTGGTGACACCGACGGCACGTCCCACCTCTCCACCGAGAAGTGCCTGCGTCTTCGGCAACCTGCCGTCGCGGAGGGCTACACGGAATGCGTCGCCGAGTCCCGCACCGAGCCCCTCCGACAACGACAGCAGACGCTCGTGGTTGCTGTCGAACAGCGCGCGCTGCTGTTCCACCGCCGACGCACCATTGTTGATCTCGACGGTGAGGTCGAGGTTTCGTCGAATCAGGTCCGGTCGGGTATCGCGGATCGCGGTGAATCCGTCCAGCACCGAGATGAAGTTCTCACGCGCAGGCAGGTCGGACGGGTACGGACCGAGGAGTTCCTGCACCGAGAACGGTTCGACCACCGGTGCGACGTCCGCCGCCGGCTGTGCATACGCAAGTGGCGCCGACATCGTCACCGCCGTCGCCATCGTCAGTGCACTCGCGAACCTACGCAGCCTCATACATCGACCTTCCCCGATCCGGACATCCATCCGAGAAGTTAAACCCGCCCGGTGTCGGTTCGGCAACCACGCGGTGAACGGATCCGGTCGGGTGCGATCGGACACACCACTCCCCGCACCCGTCGGTCGAGTCCGGCCCGGTGGGCCCGCCCGAAACCACCGTCGACCTCAGCGTGGCTCCGGGCCCTCGACCGACGGCAACGAGTCGGCGCCCGCCCACTCGTCGAGCGACCCGCAGTACACGGCGACATCGGTGCGCCCCACCACCGCCAGCGCGTGTGCGACACCGGTCGCGGCGATCCCGCCGCCGCTGTATGTCACCGGCGACACCTCCGGATCCAGCGCCCCCGCTTCTTCGAACACCGCACGCAATTCGTCGGTGGGCCGGAGCCTTCCCGTCTCGAGATCGACGAGATCGCCGTACGCGATGGTGACGCTGCCGGGTATGTGGCCGCGCCGCGGATACGACGGATTGTCGCCGCGACCGGTGGCGGGATCGCGAGCATCGATGATCAGAATGCGGGGATCGTCGAGGGCAGCGGTGATCGACTCGGCGGAACACAGCATCTCCGGCCGCCGACGTGGCACGAACATCGCGGCGTGCGGAACGACCTGTCCCTCCGCGACCGGATAACCGTCGGCACGCCACACCGACAATCCGCCGTCGAGCACGGCGACGTCGTCGAACCCTTCGAGCCTCAACTGCCACCACAGGCGGGCCGCCCACACGCCGTTTCCCTGGTCGTACAGCACGACACGCCGGCCCTGCCCGATCCCGACCGCGCCGGCCGCCGCGGCGAACCTCTCCGACGACGCTGCCGTGAACGGCATGGGCGCGCGGTGGTCGGAGAAGTCGGTGAACAGGTCCGCGTACACGGCGTCGGGGATGTGCGCCTCGAGGTAGGTGTCGAGGCCGGGGTCGATGTGCACCGAACCTTCGGGGGGCATCGTCAGGTGCACGGTGGTGTCGACGATCACCAGGTCCTCGTCACCGAACTGCTCGTACAACCAATCGGCGGTCACGGTGTGCGGGCGCGTGTTGCTCATCGACTCTCTCCTTCGCCTGTCTCCGTTGCCCCACAGCGACCCAACTACCTTTTACCGCTACTGTTTTCGCTGCTCGCTATCGTGACGACGGTGGTGACCAGCGACACAGGGGTTGCGGAGAGGCTCACGGCCTTCGCTATAGTCTTGCGCACATCGGACACGACGTCCGACCAAGGGGGAAACAGATGGGGATGCCGGACACGCTCGAAGCGGACCTTCCGCAGATCCGGACAGTGTCCGACCGTTTCGACGCGCACGCCACCGAGGTCAGCGCGATCGACACGACCGGGATACGCGTCGACGACGCACACACATACCTGAAGAAATCGGACATCGCCGTTGCGCTCGGTTCAGCCGAGGAGGCAACGCGACGAGCACTGTTGCTGCTGGCCGACCGAGCGTGGGCACTGCACGACACTTTGGACCGCGCCTGCGAGGACTACACGAGGGCCGACGAGTATCTTCGGGACGAACTGAACAAGGCGGTACGGCCGTGATCCCGACCGTCACGGACGTTCGCGAGTGGGTCCCGAACGGTCTCCAAGGTCCGGCCGACGCCACCTCGAATGTCGAATCACAGCTTTCCGGCGCTCGCGACCGAATCCGTGCGACTGCGAAGGAACTGTGGCCTGCGTGGCGCGGTATTGCCGCCAACGCTGCCGAAGACCATCTCGACAACGAAGACCGCGCGGCCAAGAAGGTCGTCGAAGAGATCGGGAACATCGCATCGACGCTCGACCTGGTCGACGACGCGCTGGACTTCGCGTTCCAGGCCGCGCGCAACAAGATCACCGACGCGGAAGAAGCCGGTTTCGTGGTCAGCGACGACGGTGTGGCGGAAGGCGTGAACTTCCCCGGTGTCGCCGATGGAGCACCCGACGCTGCCGCTCATTGGAGCATGATCGCGGAGGCACTGAGTACGATCGGTAGTGTCGATTCCGAGAATGCCCGACGGATACAGTCCTGTGTCTCCGATCTGATCGATGTCACCCCCAAGGCGGCAACCTTCACACCCGACGATGCCGCGAACGATTGGTCCAGGCTCTCCGACGGCACGATCACACGCGAGGATCTCGGCCGATTCAGGGCCAATCTTGCTGCCACCGGGATCGATCCGAGCATGTTTACAGAGTTGGCGAAGGGAAACACCGTCACCGGCTTGCCGGCAGAAGTATTCACCTACTTCGAAACCTTCTACGCGACGGCCGGTATCGACGGAATTCTGGAACTCGAGCAACAGCTCGCGAACGACGGAAGTCCGGACTCCCTTCGCGCACGCGACAACCTGGCGAACGGCCTGATGTTTCTGTCCAACGAGAACGTCAGCGACGTCAATGGTGTGCACGGCGGCTGGGATCGCCTCCCGCAGAACGTTCGAGACCTCGCCGAGCTGAGGGCCCCCGGCCACCGGGTTCCACCGACGCTGCCCGAGTATCTGGACTCGCTTCCCGCGGGTGTGCGAGCCGAGTTGGAGTCGCAACCGGGCAGGGCAGCGCAGGCGCACCGCGATGCCCTGAACAACACGGACTTCGCCGGCTACCACGCCACGGCCCTCCGCGCTGCCGACTTCTGGGACTTCGCTGGCAGCGGCGGCGCCGTACCCGGGGCGGAACTCGGCGTCAACCTCGTCGAAACCGCGGTATTCCAGATCACCTCGGCCGAGGAGACCGAAGCTCTCCAACCGAAGCCCAGCTACGGAACCCCGTTCACCGAAACCCGACCCGCCGAATCGATGCTCGATCTCGCCACCAACAACCGTGACGTGAGCATGCGAATTCTCACCGGCGACCTGGACGGCGACGGACACCCCGAGACGCAGCGCGACGACCTCCTCACGCCGCTGTTCACACACACCTGGGACGACGGCGGCGAATCGGTCGGCAAACTTGCCAACTGGATGACCGACGAGATGAGCACGGCCCGCAATGAAGGCGACACCGCACGCATCGACCGCGCAGAGACATCGGCACTTGCTCTCGCGCAGTATCTTTCACACGACGAGAACTATGACCGGTTGATGGATGTGCACGGAGAGAACACGTCGAACGTCGGGGAAGTCAACCCGCATCTGGTGCGCGGATTCGCCAACGGGCTGTACGGGTACGTTCCCGAACTCATCCAGGAAGACAATTCCGGCACATGGGCGCGGGGTGATCTGGAGGAGACCGACAGGTTCCATCATGCGCAGCGTGTGTTCACACTGATGGCCACCGACCCCGAGTCCAGCGCAACCTTCGGCAACGCGGCCACCACCTTCACACGATCGTTCGCCGCCGAATACGCCGATCCGTCGACCATCTCCCACACACCCGCGCAGATGGCAGGGCGTCTGCAAGCCCTGGTGGACAAGGGGATCTACAACGTTGCCGATGAGATGTTCGACGACAACAAGGCACGTGAAGACTTCGCGCAGCAGCGGAGAGCCGATACCTACTCGACCAACTACACAGTGATACGCAATCTGGTCGCCCTCGATCCGCGATTGAGCGCGACAGTCGGGTTGCTGATGGATGTCAACAGCAACTCACTTCAGGGCGCGTTCGTCCCGAGCTTCGAGGATGTGGAGCACTCACCGTTCACCGGGGACTTCAGCGACTACAGCGCGCTGAACTCGTATTTTCTCCTGGAGAGCGCTGTCGCTCAGCACGGGCTACCGCAGGACAGTCAGGTGTTGAAGGGGCTGAACGATACGAAGATGCTCGACGACGGGGGCGTGGTGCGGTATCCGCCGGACTCCGTTCCAGCAGTAAAAATCACCAGCGCCTCGGACAACGCGCTTCGGACCTTCGATGTCGATCTCCGTGACTACCGGAATTACTACCTTGACGGTTACGGCCAGATAGTGCCGCCGGTTCGGGACGCCCCACGAGAAACCGGTCCGCGATGAAGGGGAGGCCTGTGCGCACAATGCGACGTTCGCAATCCGTACAGTTCGCTGTCCTGCTGGTGTCGTGCACATTGGCGATGGCGGCGTGCACGTCGAGACCGGCACACACCGAGTCCGACCCTGCCGAGACCACCGACCCATTCGCCGTACTCGCCGCCGACGCCGAGATCATGTCCCACCGCTGGTACGCGTCACCGGACATCGACCTCGACGCACCCGACATCCACGTCGCCCGCGCCTACATCGAAAGCGAATGGAGTTACTGGCGCACCGCCGACATCTCCACCGCCTATCCCGGCTACGACGACGTCACCGTCGACCGGTTCACCTCCCCCGTACCTCGCACCGGAACAGCCGACCACCACATCCTCGAAGTCCGCACCGTCACCTTCGATGGACGACCCGCGATAGAAGTCCACATCTGCCACGACTACATGAACACGGCCTGGCTGACCGACACCGGATGGATGCGCAAAGACCGCCACGGATACACCTCACTGCGCATCCAGCGCACCAACTGGAGTACGGCATCCAGGCCGCAACTCGACTACGCCGACAGAATGCCTTACCCGACCTGGAACGTCTTCGACGGCTGGGACGTCCACGCGTTCACCGACCGCCGCATGGACTACGGCCTCCCCTGGAGGAACTGCTACTCGGCCATGCCCGGCTTCGACTACGACTCACCACGAATCCAGCCTGTCCCCGGTCCCCCGCCCGTCGAACCCTTCGACCCCGGCTGGCCCACCGCCATCGACCCCGAGCAATGACCGTGACGACACACCACCGACACCCCACACTCCGTGTGGCCTGCGCTGCACTCCTGGCCGTCATCACCACCGCCTGCGCACACCCCGAACCACCCCCGGCACCACCGCCGGAACCCGACCCATTCGCCGTACTCGCCGCCGACGCCGAGATCATGTCCCACCGCTGGTACGCACCACCGGACATCGACCTCGACGCACCCGACATCCACGTCGCCCGCGCCTACGCCGAAAGCGAATGGAGCTACTGGCGCACCGCCGACATCTCCACCGCCTATCCCGGCTACGACAAAGTCACCGTAGACCGGTTCACCTCCCCCACCCCCCGCACCGGAACAGCCGACCACCACATCCTCGAAGCCCGCACCGTCACCTACAACGGACACCCCGCCACCGAAGTCCACATCTGCAACGATTACATGAGCACGGCCCGGCCGACCGACACCGGATGGATGCGCAAGGACAGCTACCGATACCAATCACTGCGCGTCCAACGGACCAACTGGAGCACGGCGTCCACGCCGCAACTCGACTACGCCAACAGAATGCCTTACCCCACCTGGAACGTCTTCGACGGCTGGGACGTCCGCCCGTTCACCGACCGCCGATTGGACCACGGCCTCCCCTGGAGGAACTGCTACTCGGCCATGCCCGGCTTCGACTACGACGCACCGTTCACCGAACCCGTCTCCGGCCCCCCGCCCGTCGAACCCTTCGACCCCGGCTGGCCCACCGCCATCGACCCCGGCACATCGTAGTGTCTTCGTATTCGCATACACCGACTGAGATTTCGCACATCGAATAATGCTGTCAGCGTCGATGTGCCAACTCCGTCGCGATATCCGCGCTCGCGCAGCTGATCAACAGCTCGTCGAACTCGTCGCCCTCACTTCGGTTTCGCGCAGCCCCCGCTGTTCGTCGACCACGACGGTCTCGTCGACCTGCAGGCACGTCTCACCGAACTCCTCGCACCGTACCGAGAACAGAAAGGACGGCACCGTGCCCGTCACCCTGACGACCGCTCTGATCCCCACCTCACCCGACGATCATCCCTTCGCCGACCACGACTCCTCCGAGTGACGAGCCAGTTCCCCGGCCAACACATCGAACCGGGGATGCCGCGACCACGCCGAGCGATCCCCGATCACATACAGCCGTTGCTTCGCCCTGCTCACCGCGACATTCGCCAGGTTCGGTTTCGACGACGCCCACCGCTTCGCACCCTCGCGCGCCGGGTCGCCGCCCAACACGAGGACGACGACCGTCGCCTCCCGGCCCTGCGCCGTGTGGACGGTTCCGGCGGTGATGCCGTCGTAGCGGGAACGAAGTCCGTCGAGACGTCGGGCGACGTCACGGAACGGGCTGAGGACGATCACGTCGTCCATGCCGTGTCCGCGATCGATCAGGTCGTCGAGAAGCTCGAGGAGACGATCGAATTCTGCCTCGATGAAATGTCCATTGGCCGTGCCCGTCACGTCGTACCACTGAGACGGCGGAAGCTCACCGACCGGTTCGGGTGTGCCACCGTGGATCATGGTTCCGCCGTAGGCGATGGTGTTGACGACGGAGAACATCGGATCCGCGCAGCGTCGATGTACCCGTAGCGGCGCCCCCACCCAGATCGGTTCGTCGTCACCGGGCAGAGTGGTGCCCCAGCGGGTGAGGCGATCGGTGAGCGTCTGCGCCGACGACAACACCGGCAGCCACCGCTCACTCACCCCGAACGCGTCTCGCAACGCCTGCTGCCCTCGGAACGGCAGTGTCACCACGGGTTCGAGTTGCAGCGGGTCGCCGACGACCACAGTGCGCCGCGCCCGCCAGATGGCACCGACCGGGTTCTGCGGTGTGGCCTGCCCCGCTTCGTCGATGAGCAACCAGCCGAGGGATTCGCGGCCCATGCCGCGGAACACCCGATCGAACGACGCGAAGGTCGTCGACACGAGGGGGACCACAAAGAACAGCGCGCGCCACGCATCGGCGACCGCGGCCGAATCGAGGTCGGACGGGGCTTTTCCGGTGACGACGTCCATCGCCCCGTGCAAGCTCTGGCGCATCTGCCGGGGCACCTGCGTGAGGAACTGCTTGTGCAGGTCGAGTGCAGCAACGAACAACCGCGATCGTGCCTCGTTCAGTTCCGCATCCGACCAGGGAGCAGCCAGTTCCTTGGCGTGCTCGTCGGCCCAGTTCGGGCCGGGAACCGCAGCACCCCACCGCGTCGACACGTCCCGGAGCGCACCCTGCAGTTCGTCTCGTCGAGTACGAACTGCATCGGCATGCGCGGACAGACGTGCCTGCGTGGCCTGCAGCTCGGTGAGCGCGTGCACCGTGTGCTGATGCGCGGCGAACACCTCACCGAATGCGGTGTCCCACGCCGCGTGGGCATCCGCAAGACGGGTACGGTGCAACTTCCAGCGTTGCCGTTCCTCGCGCGCGCTCCGGCCGATCCGCCACCACACGACGCGTCGCGCATCGTGCGCGGAGAGTTCCGCCGCAATCCCGTCACGTTCCTTCGAGATGCGGTCGACGGAAAGCCGCTGCACAGCTTCGGTTTCGCTGACGGTGCGGAGTGCGTCAGTGTGCGCCGCCAGCTGGTCGACGACCGACCCCAGTTCGGCTTCTCGATTCGCGTGCTCCCGATACCACTCGTACCCGCGGTGACGATCGGCGATCATCGCGGTGACCGCGTCACGTGCCGCGCGGTAGTCGGCGACGGCCTCGCGCCACGGCCGCGCAGGCCCGGTGGTCTCGTACTCTTTGAGGATCTCCTGTAGCCCGCGGGTGCCGGTGGCCTTGTCGCCGAACCACACGGTGCTCATGAAACCGGTGCGGTAACTCTTACGACCGAGCCTGGCCGCCACCAGACCCCACGCGTCGGTTGACGCAGCGCCACCCGAGCCGAGCAGCGCAGATGCGATGTCGGTGAAGTATTCGGGCCGAAAGGTGCCTGTGTCGATGGCGTCGGCCGCGGGCATCTCGAAGCTGATGTTCTCGACGGCACCGTTGTTGGACGACGCCACCACCATCTCGAAACCGTGGAATGCGCCCGTCCACCGCTGGACGACCCGCGGGTACTCCCCCGCTTTCCACCGGTGCGGAACGGAGGTGAACGCGTCGGTCGGGTTCGTCAGAGCCGCCAGCCGATCGGCGCGTTCGACGACGACCGATGCCACCACGTCGCGCAACAACGTCGACTTCCCGGTTCCCGGAGGCCCGTTGACGGCGAAGATCCCCGCACCGGACAGCAGTTCGTCCATGACGGTGTTGACGGCGAACTGCTGCCCGAGCGCCAACGGATGGGCAGGCTTGCTCGGCCACCGACCCGCGGGGATCGCTTCGGGCCGGCACGCCCAGAAGGACGCGTCGGGGACCTGCGCGAGGTCGACACGCCCAGCAGTATCGACGTCTGCATCCTCGGTCAGGTACCTCGCAAGACCGGCACCGATGTCTCCGGTGGCAACGCTGCCTGCCACCAGGCTCAGATCGGACGCGATGAAACTGTTGAGGAAATCCGTGCCGTCGACGCCCTCGGATTGCTTGACCTCGACGGAACGCACACGGATCTCCGCGCAGGCGAACAGGCCCGTCACCCCGACGTATCGAGCGATCCGATCGCGGATCACCTCGAGGCGCTCGGCGGTCAGCGGCAGGCGGCGTCCGGTATCCGGGTCGGTGTGTTGTTGCCTGTCGACGAGTTCGGCCAGGTCTTTCTGGGCGTCATCCAATCCGGACAGCCAGTCGCGGGATCCGGGGCCGGGATCGACCGTGCGTCCCACCGCCCACGCCAAACCCGACAGTACCGCGGAGTCATCGATCACCCGGCCGTAGCGGTCGACGACGATCGTGGCGAGCGCGCACTGCCCCGACGGCCGGGCGTCGTAGTTCTCCTCGCCGGGGATGAGGAGGTCGTCGATGGCGATCCACGCGGCGTCGATCGGATACACACCGAGGTAGAGGATGTGTTGACGCTCGTAGCCGGGGCGTCGCGGCGGTCGGTGGAGGCGGTGGCCCTCCTCCCACGGCAGGAGGCCGCCCGGTGTCATCGTGTCTACCGGCGACAGATCGGAGTAGCGGTCGATTTTCGGCACCGACTGTGGACTGAACAACTCGACCGCCCGCCAGAACTCGATGACGGCGGCCTGCCGACGGTGTTCTGCGCTCACCATTCCCCCCTTGCCCCGGTTTCATGATCGGTTGCGAAGCCTAGTGAAGAGCACCGACCCAGTGCCTGTCAGGGGCCGATGGGTCCACAGACGTCGCTCGTGCGATCACGGTAGGTGCGGGCTCACCATCGGCGGACAGCTACTCCTCCGCGTCCCGTCGTCCTCGCCGTGGCGAAACGCCACCGAGCGTTGCGCACGCTCGTCGACCCGCCGATACATCCCGGGGCGCCGTAGTTGTTCACTTCCAGGGCTCGGCGTGGCACTGCTCGCGCAGACACCGGGCGGTCGCCTTCTACGTATGCATCGCATCGACGGTGACCACCGAGACCCGATGCGGCGTCGCTCGATCCGCTCGTACCTCGTGCATTCGAGGTTCGAGGCCCGCACGTAGAACTCGACGGCGGATTCGGGTAACGCGCTACTCGCGACCGCGGTACCGGACGGCACGACACTGGCATTCACGATCCGTCACCCATCCAGGGAGGACCACGATGAACGCGATCGATCGGTGCACGTCGTGCATCATGCCCCCGTATCTGCTCGAACACCTGATGGACAGCGCGGACACCACCACCCGCTCAGCCATCATGGACACTCTGCTCGTCACCGAGCAGTTGCGCGGCGCCAGGAACGCCCATCCGACGGTGGGTGTCTTCGCTGCCCCCGCGCAGGGAAGTCGGTCGGTCTTCGATGCACACAACCGCGAGGACCTGTGGGCGGCCACGCTGGTTCGCACCGAGGACTCGTCCGCGTCGACCGACACCTCCGTCGACAACGCGTTCGACGGACTCGGCACAACGCGGAGCTTCTTCCGGAACGTACTCGGCCGTGATTCCATCGATGGGCACGGCATGCGGCTCGACGCATTCGTCCATTTCGGTCGACGCTACGCGAACGCATTCTGGGACGGCAGGCAGATGGTGTTCGGGGACGGCGACGGCAGGATCTTCGACGATCTGACGGGCTCGCTCGACATCATCGGTCACGAGCTGAGCCACGGCGTCACCGAACACACGGCCGGGCTCGTCTACCACAATCAGCCGGGCGCGCTGAACGAGTCGATGTCCGACGTGTTCGGGTCGGTCGTCAAGCAGTGGTCCAGGAACGAGACGGCGGAGGTAGCCGACTGGCTCATCGGCAGCGATGTGTTCACTCCCGCGTTCGCCGGGGACGCACTGCGTTCGCTGAAGGCACCCGGCTCCGCCTACGACACCCCGTTGTTCGGGAAGGATCCCCAGCCCGACCACATGAGCAGATTCGTCGTCCTGCCCGATACCCGCGCCGGCGACTGGGGTGGCGTCCACATCAATTCGGGCATCCCCAACAGGGCGTTCCATCTCACCGCAGTCGGTATCGGCGGAAACGCCTGGGAGGCACCGGTTCACATCTGGTACGAGTCCTTGCGTGCATCGAACAGCCACACGGACTTCCGGGAGTTCGCCGAGACCACCGGCGCAATCGCAGCCCGGTTGTTCGGAACGGGCAGCAAGGAGCAGCAGGTGGTCATGGAAAGTTGGGATGCTGTGGGTGTGTCACTCGGTGGCCGCTCGGCGCCGCCGGATCACGAATCCGTCGACACCCTCGACGCGTTGCACGCGCAGCTGGAACGTCTGTCGGTCGACATCCGGGACCTGACCACGGTCGTGCGCGCACTCGACCCGGCACACACGTGAAGGTCTCGTTGGGTGTCCACGGTGGGCTGGCCGCAGCACTCGCTGTCGGCCGTCCACCGCTCTGCATCGACACCGACGATCTCGACGACGCCGCCGCCGCAGAGCTGGGACGGCTCGTCGACGCAGCCGCCGGCAGCGCAGCGCGAGCATCGGCGGACACTGAACCTCGACCCGACGAAACGAACTACGAGATCACCATCGACCGACAGGATCGGTCGACGGTGATCGCGGCGACCGACACCACCGCGGGAGACGACTTCATCCGGCTCCGGGACTGGATCTCCGCGCACGGATCGCAGTGACCATCGATCGGGCCCGCATCCGAGGCGGGCCCGATCAGTTCCGTCACTCACGGTGGAAGTTCGACGACCGTCTCCGTCGACCGCCCGGGGTCCGGTACGTCGACCCCGATGCGGGCCGGCCGGTGTTCGTCGGCGTGGACCACCAGAACGTAGCGACCGCGGTAAGGGGTGTCGACGGCGAACCGGCCGTCGGGCCCCGACAGCAGCGCGATGTCCGGCATCGGCCCCGGCGCCGACTCCACCATGACGCGGGCGAAGGCGACCGGGACCTCACCGGAACGAACGGTGCCGACGATCACCCCTTCCACGCCTTCATCCGGTCGAAGATCGGCTTCGTGATGCGCACACCGGAATTCACCGGAATGCCGGGTGCGGCACCGTTGGTGTGAATGCCGAATGCGTACCGATGGCCGTCCACCAGCCGGTACACGGCGCTGCCGCTCTGTCCGCCGAACGTGTCGACCTGGTAGTGGATCCGTCCCGCCGACACCGACAGCAACCGACGCGAGTGGTACCAGAGAGTGCCCGACGGCTTGTCGCCCGGATACCCGGCGAGGTTCGCGGTACTCGCCAGCAGAGTGGCATCGCTGTAGTACCCGAACCCCAACCAGCCCGTACGTGACCCGAGTTCCGTCGGCAGGATCAGCGCACCGACGTCCCAGTTGGAGTTACCGTTCTGCGTCCAGCCGACGACCGACCGGATCCCCGATCCGGACACGGTCACCGACCCGTACGGTAGTACCGATCCGTTGCGTCCCGGCATCACCGTCACCGACCGCACCCAGCCGCGTCGCGGCCCGCTCCACTGCACGAACACGCAGTGCCCGGCCGTGATGACGGTGCGCGGGCCGATGAAGAACCCGGTTCCGGACGCGTACGAGCCGTCCGCCAGTTGAATGAGCAGCGAGGCGTGCACCCGCCACGGGTACACGTTCGTGGTGGTGATCCGGATGCGATCATCCACCCCGATCACCGATTCCAGCGACGGCTGCCCTTCGGCTGCAGACCCGAACGTGGCTTCCGCGGCATCGGGAACGTCGCGTGCGAGTAGTTCCTCCAGGCTCGCTCCCGCGGGTTGCGGTGTGCCGGAATACCCAGCGACGAGTTCGATTCCGGAACTCGCCGTGTCCGCGACGCCGGACTCCGGCCCGGACGACGGCGGTGCCTGCGCGGTCTCCTGTTCCGCAACGGCGACATCGGTCGGCGAGGTCTCGTCCGCGGGGTCTGTGACGGCCACTGCGCCGTCGAGCGTGATGGTCATGATGTGCTCCTTCCGTCCGGCACCGCACAGCACAGGCGGTCGGACACATCGAGCATCGTCGCGATGTCGGTTGTGCACACGAGTGGCGTGCTACCCGATCGCTGTCGTCATCCCCGTGCGAACGTCACGTAGCGCGTCGCCGCCCGATCGTCACGACCGAGCGCGGCGCCCGGCGAAAGCCGAAGACACCCGGTGCGAGGATTCCTCGCATACGATTCGGGTCGATGAACAGCGACAGGGGGCAACACGTGCGGCAGATGATCGGTGACGTGCGGGTCGGGGCGACGCGATGACGGCCCGTGCGGGCGAGGTCTTCGACATGGGTCGCGCAGTGGCCGACATCGACGCGATCCTCACCGGTCCACTGCCCGAGTCCGGCCCGACGATCGACGCGGGCGAACCCGACACCGGTGAGTGGACGCACACCCGCGGTGTCGGCTTCCAGTTGACACCGCTCTGGGAGAGCAACCACCTCGTCGGTGTGTACGGACCCGAGTGGACCGAGGTGGAGGCCGAGGCGGAAGGGCATCTGGCCGAGCTGGTCGGTGAGCTCGATCGCCGATGGGGTCCGCACCGCACCGTGACGATGGGGCCGGCACTGTCGAATCCGCCCACCACCGAACCCTTCCGCACGCTCGTCGCCAAGGACTGCCTCGGCGACCTCGCCGTCTGGGGGCCGGTGACCGGAGGGCGTTCGGTGGCGGTGTCGCTGAATCAGTGCGACGGTGATGCGCCGATGATCCTCACCGTCGTGGTCACAGGAGGTTCACAGCACCAAGACGAGGTTCACAGCACTGACGTCAACTGGTGGTCGTGTGAGCCTCACACCCGTGCTGTGAACCCGCCGGGCAACCACCGGCTCACTGATCGTCCGAGTGGCTGACGATGTTGACGACCGTGCCGTCGGGTGCACGAACGAAGAACCTCCGCACTCCCCACGGTTCTGTCGTGAGCGGATGGACGATCTCGTAACCCCGTCGCTGCGCCTCCTCGTAGGCGGCCTCGACCTCGTCGCCGACGTGGATCGACATCGCCGAATCGATCGGCGCGGTTTCGTCTCCGCTCACCAGTTGGACGACAGCGCGGCCGTCGGGCGTGGTGAAACGCGCGACCCAGCCGAGATTCATCTCCTCGACCGACAGACCGAGGTAGTCGGCGTAGAAGCCGCGTGCCTCATCGATATCGGGGACGTTGATGTTCGGGGTGAGTCCGGTGGGGTGCATGGAGGTGCTCCTTCGGATCGGCTGCCGGGCCACTCCCGCTGCGCCCGACGATCTGTACGGAGCCCGGCAGTGCCGGTACGAAACTAGCACCGTGTCGTCCGCCGCGAGGTTCTTCCTACTGGTCGCCGATGCCACCCACGCGGCGACGATCGTGATACACGCGGTGATCGCGAGCAGCAGCCTCAGGGACAGGCTCGATCCGTCGGACGCGACCAGCAGTCCCGCGGCGATCATCGGGGTGAGGCCGGCACCGATGAGGTTCGCCGGCTGGTAGCCGAGCGACACACCCGTGTAGCGGTCGCCGGTACCGACGAGCTCGGACAGCAGCGGGGTGAGCGGCGCATACATCACCGTCTGGATGATCTGTCCCGTCAGCACACCGACCACCAGCAGCACGGTGTCACCCGAGTTGATCAACGCGTACAGCACCACCGCTGCCGCACCGGTGAGACTCACCGCGCGGCGATCGCAGACGCTGCAACACAGTCGGTTTCGCCGCCGCTGCCACCTTCGGCTTCTCCGCGGCCTGCTCTACGACAAGGCTCTCCACAATGCTCATCCGGATGTAGAGGCCGATCACCAGCAACGCCGCGCTCGCGAGGAACGGCAGGCGCCACCCCCAAGAGTCGAATGCCGCGTCGGGCAGCAAGGTCGCCATCATCACCGCGAGCGTCGACAGCAGGAAACCATCGGCGAGCCGAGTTGCATGAGGCCGGCTCAGACCACCCTTCCCTCACCCCCGGTCGAGCGAATGTATCGGTCGCTCGATTGAGCAGAGTGAGTGGTACATTCGCTCACCGTCGGCGAGGTGGACGACGGCCACGCGCGGACGAAACTTCGGCCAACTGTAGTGTTCGAACGTCGGACACGGGGACCGACTGAAGGGGGAACAATGGGGATGCCGGACACACTCGAAGCCGACCTGCCACAGATCCGCGTGGTATCCGAGAGCTTCGATGCGCATGCCGAGGAAGTCAGTGGTATCGACACGTCCACCATGCGGGTCGACACAACACACTCGTTCCTGCAGAACTCCGCGACCGCCGCGGCGATCGGGGACGCCGAGAACGCGACCCGACGTGCACTCCTCATCCTTGCCGACCGAGCATGGGCGATCTCGAGCCGATCGACGATTTCCGGCATGCCCAGCGCGTCTTCACGCTGATGGCAACCGACTCCGAATCGATGGCTACCTTCGGCACCGCCGCCACCACCTACACCCGCCACTTCGCCGCCGAGTACGCCGACGACGCGTCCATCAGCCGTGAACCAGCAGCGTGGGCGGGGCGACTGCAGGCATTGGTCGACAAGGGAATCTACAACGTAGCGGATGAAATGTTCGACGATGCCCGGGCCCGTGACGAATTCGCACACCAACGTCGGGCAGATGCGTACACAACGAGTTACACCGTGATCCGCAACCTCACTGCCCTCGACCCCCGACTGAGTGGGACAGTCGGATTACTCATGGACCTGAGCAGTACCGACGTTCAACGTGCGTTCGTCCCCACCTTCGAGGATCGGGAGAATTCGCCGTTCACCGGAGACTTCTCCAGCTACAGCGCATCGAACTCGTATTTCCTCTTGGAAAGCGCTGTCGCGCAGCATGGATTGCCGCAGGATAAACTTGCACTGGACGATCTGAACGAATTCGGGTTCCTCAGTGACTCCGGGGAACTCCGATACCCCACCGGGGACATATCCGCATTGAGCATCGCCAGCGCCGCCGACGGCGCCCTACAGGAATTCGGAATCGACACCACCGCTTATCGAGACTACTACGAGGCCGGATACAGCCAGGTCACACCGACCGTCCGAGTCGGCCAGGACGAGGTTGCACCTCGATGACGTACGCGCTCTTCCGCATACACCAACGCCGAACACCCACAACCATCGGCATCGCGGCTCTTTCGGCATGCGTAGTGGCCACGGCGGCGTGCACATCGAACCCCGTCGAACCCACCCCCGACGACGCCACCGCCGACCCGTTCGCAGTACTCGCCGCCGACTCTCAGGTGATGTCCCACCAATGGACCGCACCCGCCGATGTCGACCTCGACGCACCGGAAATCCAGGTGGTCCGCGCCTACGCCGACAGCGAATGGAACCTCATCCGCACCGCCGACTACGCCGCCACCTACCCCGGCTACGACGACGTCGCCGAAGACCGATTCAAAAACCTCAACCCGCGCACCGGAACCATCGTCCACAACATCCTCGAAGCACGCACCACCACACACCTCGGACGACCCGCCACCGAAGTCCACATCTGCATCGACTTCATGAACACCGCCCAACCGCTCAACGATGGGTGGATCCGTAAGGAAAGACTGCGATACCAGTCGTTCCGCGTCCAACAGACCAACTGGACCTCGCCGTCGACACCGCCACTCGACTACAGCCGCCGCATGCCCTACCCCACCTGGAACGTCTTCGACGGCTGGGAAATCCACGGCATGATCGACCGCCGAATCGACGAAGGTCTGCCGTGGAGCAACTGTGTCTCGGCCCTGCCCGGATTCGACTACGACGCACCCTACACCGCACGCGTACCGGCACCGCCAACCGTCGAACCCTTCTACCCCGGCTGGCCCACCGCAATCGAACCCGAGAGCTGACCGTGAACAGACGCTGCCGACACCGCCGGGCGCGCTCGCGAGCGCGCACCACGGCAACCGTGCTCCTCGTCCTTGCTGTCACCTCATGCTCGACGACCGAACCACCCACTCCACTACCGAAACCCGATCCGTTCGCAGTACTCGCCGCCGACTCTCAGGTGATGTCCCACCAATGGACCGCACCCGCCGATGTCGACCTCGACGCACCGGAAATCCAGGTGGTCCGCGCCTACGCCGACAGCGAATGGAACCTCATCCGCACCGCCGACTACGCCGCCACCTACCCCGGCTACGACGACGTCGCCGAAGACCGATTCAAAAACCTCAACCCGCGCACCGGAACCATCGTCCACAACATCCTCGAAGCACGCACCACCACACACCTCGGACGACCCGCCACCGAAGTCCACATCTGCATCGACTTCATGAACACCGCCCAACCGCTCAACGATGGGTGGATCCGTAAGGAAAGACTGCGATACCAGTCGTTCCGCGTCCAACAGACCAACTGGACCTCGCCGTCGACACCGCCACTCGACTACAGCCGCCGCATGCCCTACCCCACCTGGAACGTCTTCGACGGCTGGGAAATCCACGGCATGATCGACCGCCGAATCGACGAAGGTCTGCCGTGGAGCAACTGTGTCTCGGCCCTGCCCGGATTCGACTACGACGCACCCTACACCGCACGCGTACCGGCACCGCCAACCGTCGAACCCTTCTACCCGGGATGGCCCACCGCAATCGACTCAGGTGAATAGTTTGGTAGCCCGACCTTCTGAGCGAGTGGTACACCCGTTCGATTGACGGTGGACATAGCGCGGAAGGTCAACTTCCCGCGGACCCGACCGTTTCCCGCGACTGCCTTTGCGGCGGAGGGAACCTGTTCGGTCCGCGGGAAGCACAACCCGGGGCCGCGGCGGAGACACGTGCGCTGCATGCGTTCGCAATACCGTCGCAACCCGACGAATCCTGCGAACCCCGCGCAGAAGGTGATTCGGCGGCGGTAACCTGTTCGGTACGCGACATCCCCCGATGCCGCTGCCGTTGAACACCACCTGGACGATGTCGCTGGAATCCTCTCGGAGGCCGACGTGCGCGGATTCGGTATCGATCTCGGCACTGCCAACACCGTCGTGGGCACACCCGACGACGGCATAGTTCTCAACGAGCCGTCGTTGATGATGGTTCGCACGAAGGACCCGCACCGGGCCATCGCGATCGGCCAGGACGCCAGCGACCTCGTCGATCGCACACCGACCGGAATCACGCCGGTCCGTCCGATACGAGGTGGTGTCGTCGTGGACCTCGAATCGGCTCGGGCGTACGTCACCGCCGTCCTCAAACACGCCGCGCCGCACCGACGCTACGGTCTGCGGCCGACGGGTGTCGTCGCAGTTCCGGCCGGCGCCACCCCTCTCGAACGGCGCGCGCTGCTCGAAGTCGGACACGAATCCGGTCTGCGGAAGGTGGGTCTGGTGCCGCAGCCGGTTGCGGGGGCACTCGGCTGCGGAATCAACCCGCTCGAACCACGCACCCATCTCGTCGTCGACATCGGTGGTGGCACTTCGGAAGTCACCGCCCTCTGCTTCGGTGGTGTGCTGTCACACCGCAGTTGCCGGACCGCCGGGGACGACCTGACCCGCGCGATCCACCGGTATCTGCGCGTGGAACACAAACTCCTGGTGGGCGAGCTCACCGCCGAGCGCGCGAAAGTCGGTGCTCCCGAAGCCACCGACGACCGCACCCTGGTGGTGGAGGGCCGCGACGCCGCGACCGGTCGGGCGCGGCTGATCACGCTCGAGACCGAGGAGATCATGGACGCGGTACGGTCCACCACGATCAACATCGTCGAGACGTTGGCTGCCTGCCTGGACGATCTTCCTCCGCGAGCCATCAGCGATGTGCTGGCCGAGGGCATCCTGGCGATCGGGGGCGGCTCGATGCTGCGGGGCCTGCCACAGTTGATCGAAGAGTCCTTCGGGCTGCCGGTCAAGACCGCGGAGCGTCCGCTCACCTGCGTCGCGGAAGGCGCGACCGCGTGCATGGACCACCCCGAGGTCGTCGCCGCCTACGGGTCCTGACCTGCCGGTTCTTCACCGGTCACCGCCGGTGTGCGCGAGGTAACGCTCGAGGAGACCCTTGACGACGGGACCCGAAGTCGCAGAACCGAATCCACCGCCCCGCACCAGCGCCGTCACCACCACCTCGGGTTCGTCGGCGGGCACCACCGCGGAGAACCACGCGTTGAGTCCGTCTCCCGGTGCCGACGGGTCCTCCGCCGTGCCGGTTTTCGCCGCGGCCGGCACCGGGAGGCTCGCGAGCTGACCGGCGGTACCGGCAGCCGCGGACGCCCGCATCCCCGCCCGCACGGGACCGAGTTCGTCGGCGAAGGACAACCGGTGCGGCGCGACAGTGGCCAGGGGCACCGCGTCCGCTGGTCCGTACGCGGCTGCGAGCCTCGGTGTCACCATCGCGCCCGACGCGATACCCGCCGTCCACCGCGCCACCTGCATCGGCGTGGCGTTGACGGTGCCCTGACCGATCCCCATCAGCAGCGTCGACCCCGGATACCAGGTTCCGCCGATGCTGCCGACGTTCTCCGGTGTGCCGAGGAAACCCTCGGATTCGCTCGGCAGGTCGATCCCCGACCGCGACCCGACGCCCAGTTCGGCGGCGGTCGTCGCGATCCGCTCGGGGCCGAGAAGTTCGGCGAGTTGATAGAAGTAGACGTTGTCCGACCACTGGAGGGCCCCGACCAGACTGTTCGGTCCCATCGGCTGCCAGTTCGCGAACGTGTGTCCACCGTAGGTGTAGGCCGCACCGCCCGCGAGGAGGGCGTCCGGCGACAGCACGTGGGTCGCCGCGTTCGCCGACGCCACCACGATCTTGAACGTCGAGCCCGGCGGCACCGCGGTCTGGACGGCGTGGTTGAGCATCCGGCCCGGCCCGGTTCCGTCGGTCTGCTCGGCCAGCGCCACCGGGTCGACCGGCGGCCCGTAGATGTTGTTGTCATAGCCCGGGACGCTGGCCAACGCCAGCACCGCGCCGGTTTTCGCGTCCATCACGACCGCGGCGCCGAGGTCGCCGCCGCTGGTGCGCACCGCCTGGGTGAGCAGATCCGTTGCGGCCTGCTGCAGCCCGAGGTCGAGGTGCAGCCGCAGGTCGTAGCCCCGCACCGGGTCGATACGCTCTCCCGTGCCCACCGGCCGCCCCGACGGGTCGACGTACACGCATTGTTTGCCGTCGATGCCACGGAGCAACGCATCGTACTGTCTCTCGAGCCCGGCTTTGCCGACCCGTGACCCGAGGGCGAGGTTCGGTCTGCGTTGCATGTCCTGCTCGTCGGCGATCCCGACATACCCGAGGACCGACGCCAGCATCTCGCCCTGCGGGTACTGCCTGCGTCCCGTCGGATACACCAGAACCCACGGCAGCTGGGCGTCGACGATGCGTCGTGCCTGCTCGGGTCCGACCCGCGCGAGCACGACCTGCAGTTCACCGTCGCCGCGTAGTTCCTCCGCGAGCCGGTCGGGGGTGATGCCGAGCAGCGCGGCGAGCTCGTCGTGCACGGCGGCGTTCCGTTCCGCGAACATGCGGGCGACCACCGCGACAGTGTATTCGGCGACGTTGACCGCCACCGGAACACCACCGCGGTCGAGGATGTGACCGCGTTCGGCGGGCAGGCGGATACAACGCAGCATCTGGGTGTCGCTCGTCGCCCGCAACTCCGCGCCGTGCGCGGTCTGCAACTGCCAGGCGAACATCGACATCGCGACGAGCGAGGCCGTCACCGTCACCGCCCCCGTCGACACCCCACGCGGTCGACGTTGCCGCGCGGATTCGGTGGCCCACAACGTGCGCGTCACCCCGTCGCGACGCACCGCGAGTACCAACCCGATCGACACGAACCCCACGATCGACGCCGTACCTCCGTAACTGAACACCGGTATCGGCATGCCGGTGTGCGGGAGCAGCGACAGGCTCTGCGCGATCGACACGGCACCGTGGATGCCGAACAGTCCACCGATGCCCGCGGCGACGAGTGCCCCCTCCCGGGTCCGTGCCGCGCGCGCGGCGACCGCGGCGCGCCACACGATGACCGCGATGGCCACCGCGACGGCGAGACCCGCGGCCAGCCCCCACCCGTACACGACGCTCGCGAACGCCAGGTCGTGTTCCGATTCGGGCAGGTATTCGGCCCGCAGTCCGTAGTCGGCTTGCCGTCCCAGACCCCACCAGCCGGCGCTGCCGATCGCGATGTCCGCCTGCCACGCCGCCCATCCCGATCCCTGCGGATCGGCGTCGCTCGACAGGAACACGTGGATCCGCTCGAGCTGGTAGGGGCGGAGGAACAGCACGGCCAGCGGAAGGGACGCGATCCCGATCGCGAACAGCGGCAGCAACCGGAGCATCGGTACCCGCGCCAGGACCAGCATCAGCACCATGGTGACCACCAGCACGACGGCGGTCGACAGATCGGGTTGCAGCGCGACCATCACGACGGGCACGGCTGCCACCGCCAGGACGGCGGCGAACCGGGCGAGTGTGTAGCCGCCGGCGAGGATCGCGGCGGGAACCAGGACGAGCGCGAGCTTGGCGATCTCGGAGGGCTGCACCGTGAACACACCGAGGTCCAGCCAACGCTGCGCGCCTTTGGTGGCGATCCCCACGAGCGACACGATCGCCAGCAGCACGACCGAGACGGTGAGCAGAATCCACCCGAACCGGCCGAGGGCTGCGATCCGCATGCGCGAGGTCACCCACATCACGCCGAGCCCGACAGCCGCCAGGATCAGGTGACGCACCGCGAGCGACGTCATGCCCGCCGCGAGCATGTTGAGTGCACCGAGGGCGACGAGGGCGACCGCCGCCGTGACGAGCCACGGGTCGGACGGGCGCCTATCCGCCTTCATGGGCGTCCTCGGGTGGGCAGATGGCGTGCTCGGCGGGCACGTACATCGGTGCCGACGCGGCCTCGGCGGGGTCGGTGGTGACCGCGGCGACGGCGAGGGCGGTGCCGGGTGGCAGGTCGACGCTGCCGATGCCGTAGGTATCCCGGCCGCCGGACGGCACCGGCACGGTGACGGCACCGCCGGGCACGACGGCACCCGTGCACCGGTCGTACACGACCGGGTTCCAGGTGACCGCAGCGATATTCGCAGACGGGTCGACGCCGATGTCGACGCGCAGCGTGCACGCTCGTCCGGCCTCGCAGGAACCGTCGGCGAAGACGGCGGTGAGTCCTGTGATCGGTCCGGCACCGGTCGGTAGCGCGGTGTCGACGGGCCCCGGTTCGGTCGATCCGGGTGGAGGCGCGGCGTCGGGGAGCGGTGGCGGCGGCGACACCGGATCGATCCGATCCTGCATCGCCGACTCGGCCGGCCCGAGGAGGGTGCTCCACCCTTCCCGCAGCTGCGACCACGCGGTGGGGGCCACCCACACCGCCCCGGCGACGACGAGGATCGCCACCAGGCCGAGCACCCATCGGCGCGGCGACCTCCGTCGCTTCTTGCGATGCCACACCGCCCCCACCGGGGGATGCCAGCGGTTCGACGCGAGTACGGTTCCGGTCACCGGGAGCGGAGGTTCCGGCACGTCCACCGACCCGTCCGGCCGTGCCCGCCCGCGGACCGCCGCGACGAGCGCGGACAGTTGGGAGCGTGTTCGCACCACATCGACGCGCTCCAGTTCTGTTGCAGCAGTGTGCTTTACCTGTCGCATCAGGTCGTCCGTGTCCGAGGATCCGGCGATCGCGTCGTCCACCCGATCCGCGAGCGTCGCGACGCGACAGTTCGCCGCGATGCGTCGCAGCAGACATGCCGCCGCATCACGCATCGCGCCCTGCGGCCCGGCCGTGCCGGCGCACTCGATCGTGAGCCTGCCGGCCGCGGACACCGTCACGGCATCGCCCCGCAGGCTCGCCGGGGCGCGTCCCCGACCGTGCACCGACCCGAACTGATCGGTCGCATCCGTGACGAGCAGCGCGGCTTGGGCGGGTGTCAGAGTCGCGACCGCGAGCAGACACTCGAGCGTGACACCGTCGCTGTCCGCGCGGCTGCCGGATTCCACGGCAGGTCCCGGTGGAACCTCGACAGGTTCGTGATCCCTCGCGTGGAGCCCCAAGACAGCTTCGCTCATTGCGCATCCCGAAACGCAAGGCCTCCCGCAGCTTTCGGTCAGATCACTGCGAGTGGACGGTGGACCTTCGAACACCCTTCTCGTGCGCCGCACTCTCGTTGTTGAAAACATTGTGGGTCATTCGGGGTGGAGGTGCGTCGGCTTTCGTCCGAAACCGTTGCGGTCTGCGCGGCGCTCACACCCGGCGCTGTCGACGGCCTCACCCTCGGGGCTCACAGCACAGGCGCGAGGTTCACAGGTTCACCGGCCACCGACGGCGCTGTGAGCCTCGCAATCGCGCTGTGAACCACCTCATCGGCTCCGCTGGTGTGTTCCGTCGTGAGCAGCGGATGCTGGCCCGATGACTGGATCTCGAGCATCGTCGAATCACCGAAGTCAGTGCGTCATGACCACCCGGCGTCCGACGACCCCGACCGGCTTCCTGGCACCGGCCGGGGCTCTGCCTGCGTGCAGGGCGCGGTCCTTGCCCCATGCGCGGATGGCCGCGACCTCTTCCGGGTTGGTTCGGCTGAACGGAACGACATTCTCGAAGGTTCCCCGAACGAGTTCATCCGTCACCTCGCCGGCGCCCCGCACGAACATCGTGGTCGCGACGTCGTGCACCACGGATTCGATATCCGATCCGGCGAACCCCTCGGACATCTGTACCAGCTCCGCGAGCAACGACGAGTCCGGGTCCAGTTGGAGATACTTGCGGAAATAGAGCGAGATGATCTCCGCTCGATCGGTATCGTCGGGTAGGTCCACGAAGAACAGTTCGTCGAACCGCCCCTTCCGGAGCAGCTCGGGCGGCAGGCTCGTCACATCGTTCGCGGTGGCCACCATGAACACCTTCGACGTGGATTCCTGCAACCAGAAGAGCAACTGGCCGATCAGCCGCCGCGTGACCCCCGAGTCACCACCGGTGTCCGCCAGGGCCTTCTCGATCTCATCGACCCACAACACGCACGGTGCGACACGATCGGCCATCGACAATGCTTCCTTGAGCCGGCCTTCGGACTGACCCACGTACATACCCATGATCGCGCTCATATCGAGACGATAGAGCGGAAGCCGCCACTCCACTGCGATAGCCTTGGCGCTCAATGACTTACCGCATCCCGGCACTCCGACCAGCAGCACGCCTCGCGGCGGATGAAGGGGCGATCTGCTCAGGTCCGCGCGAATCAGCTCGCGGCGTGTCTGCAACCATTCGCGGAGCGTGGACAATCCGCCGATCTGGTATTCACCCTCCTTCACCTTGATCCGCTCGATTCCACTGAGCTCACCGAACATCTGATCTTTGAACTCGGACAGTTCGGCGATGTCGTCGCGCGTCAACGCACCCTTGGCGAGCATCGTGGTCACGGCATTGACCGCTTCGGCCTGCGTCACCCCGACGAGGATTTCCGCCGCCTGACGGATCTCGCCGTTCCCCCAGTCGATACTCATGAACGGACGGTGATCGTCGACGAGAGCCGTCACAACCTGCTCGAGTTCGTCCACATCCGGAAGGTCGAGATCGACCGACATCCCGAGGCGCGACAATCCGCTCCACACCTGCCCCGCGGTGATCAGAATGATCGAACCTTGACGTTCGTCGGCCAGTCGCACCAACTCCGCCAAGTGCCGGGCTGTCGGCTTGTCGTCGTCGACGTCCTCGATGTCACTCAAGATGATGTTGGTGTTCACGCGGTTCACGAAGGTTGAGGCCGTGAACTCCAATGCGCCGACCAGAGACCTGTCGTCGATGACTGGCGCCTGCCCCGACAACTCGAACAGACCCCGTGTCCGCGAATGCCAGTAGAACGACATCGAGCCGAACGTCCCGGCCACGCCACGCAGAACATCGAGGGCACGTGGACTCTCGATGGTGCGAACCACGATCAGCGGTACCCGCGCTTTCAGATAGCGAGTGATGACGTCGGCTGTCGAGATCTGATTGGGCATGGATTCTCCCGGTGGGTAGGTGACACGGTGCCGTTCGAATGCGGTATCACTCGAGGACGACACGGCGACGACGAGCGGATCCGGTGGCCGGCGGATACTCGGGGGTGCCCGATCGGACCCGGCCGGGTTCCACAACCGAGGCACCGCCGGAACCTGCCGGATCGAGTAGTTGCTCGAGTGGATACTCCGCGTCGAGAAGAACCGTCAGGCGAACACTACGAACGAGGCGAAGCTGCCGCTCCCGCGTCGCAACATCGACGGTCGCGGACGCAGCCTCACGCTCGAGGCTCTCCTGACTGCGCCGAATATCCTCGGCGACACCGTGCTCCATCGGTGAACGCAATTCCACCGGCAGTGCCGGATGCCGAACCAACTGCAACCTGCGGGCGTAGGCCCTGCGTAGTTCGAGGAGAGCCTGAGCCATCTCGTGCTCACTCGTCGCCCGGGACACATCGCGGGTGCACTGTTCGTCGGCACGTTCCATCACCGCCGCCTGCGCGTTGTGGAAATGCGCGAGCAGACGTTGGTAGGTGTCCGGCGGGAAGGAATCGACGGCGAGCGGAGGAAGCCCCTCCAAACTGTGTCGAGGGTCCCGTGCCCACGCGCGCAGCGCCATCACCCACGCCTCGTAGACACTCGCGGCACCGACCGTCATGAGAGGTTCGACTCCGGGACTCGACGCGAGATCACCGGGATCTCCCCCGGCGGCATCGGTGACCAGTCCGGAAGATCCCCCGCGATCACACGATTGCGGCTCAACCGTTCGCCCGCCGGTCGCGGTGACCGGCGCAGCGCGTCCCTGGCGACGATCGCCGGCGACACAGTTCCCTTCTGCGGTTGCGGAGGCACGAACGGTGCCAGCCTCGTTCGTCGAACGACGATGCCGTCGGTCTGCGTCATCAGTGCCCTTTCTCCCGTCCTGCGGCGATCGGCCATCCGCCGATGAGTTCGAGGATGTCGCGTTCGCCGGCGTCCGCTTCCTGATAGGCGAGCCGGGCATCGACGAACTCGGCGACCGCCGCCCGGTAGATGTCGATCGAGTACTGGAGCGCCTGCCCGCGTGCGGCTTCCGCGTGGCGCACCCGCTCGTCGGCGACACGCTTCTTTCTCACCACCCACCATGCGGCACCGCCGAATGCAGCCAACGCCAACAACCCTCCTGCGACGTCGAAGACTGCAACGCCGAACCAGGCGACCACACACGCCAGCAGAACGGGCCACACCGCCGTGGCCGGCCGGAATCGAATCGCCTCGATGTGGCCGGCGCACGCGCGATGCCATGTCTCCGCGAGACTTACCTCGGAAAGTTCCTGTGTGGTGGCGGTGTCGGTTTTCCAGCCGGGAAATCCCATCGCGACGGCCAACTGCGAATGATCCGGGGCCAACACGATCTCGAGGACGTCGATGAATCGCGATCGATAGGCGTTCGCGTAGTCTCCGACAGCGGTACGGAGATCGTCTCTCCCCGCACCGATCGCCAGCTTCTGCGCGCCGACCGACACCCCCATTTCGTCGGGGTGAACGCCGATCTGCGTCTGCAACGAGACCGCGTCCATCTTCTCGTCCAGTGCGCGCGTAGTCGAATCCGCGACGAGACGCGCCCGCCCCGTGTCACCGCCGGTCTCGATGACCGCTCGATGGTAGGCGACCTCACGCTGAAACGGCAGTTCCTCGTCGTCGTACTCGGTGACGAGTTGTTCGAGCAGATCGTCGAGCTGATCCTGAACGGACTGGACGAGCGGGGTGTCGGTATCGGCGATGCGCCGGTACTTCTCGACGGCGAATCCGAACGCCGACGCGGATTCCAACAGCGCCTTGTAGTGCGGCCACCCGGGACTGTGGCGCAGCAACACCGGATACACCGAATCGTCCACCGATCCCCGCAAGGTGGTCAGTTCATCGACCCAGATCTGCGCCTGGGCATCCACAACCGCAGGATCGGACCGCAACAGCTCGTTCCACTCGGCCAACTGCTGCTCGACAGCGGCACATCCGTGTGTGCCGAACGCATCGTGGGCCGCCGCCTCGAACACGACCGCGAACTCACGACCCAGCGCACGCGGATCCTGCGCGCTCAGGTACGCCCGCAGCCATCGGGAGGACGCATCGAGACGGCCCTGCCGGCGCAACACCAGCGCGAAGAACAAACTGGTCTTCGCCCGATCACGCGTGAACGCCGTCTGCACCGATTTGTCGGCCAGTTCCCGGTCGTCCCTCGACCAGGCCGCCAGCGCCACGAGTGCCGGCGCCAGCCAGTAACGTGGGGTCTGGATCATCAGCTCTTCGGAGATCTGTTGCACCGTGTCGTTGCTGACATTTCCGATGTCGAACGCCTGCAACGTTCCGACGGACGTGCGACGCACCACCTTGTAGTGGCCGTACTCACGGTCGAGTGCGGCCTCGACATTGCCGAGTGCGGTTTCCGACCGCTGCACGTTGGCGGTGAGCCCGGCCTGATGCACGAACTGGCGGAACTCGGCCGTCAGTGCCTGCAACTCCGCCCGGGTGGTCTGCACGTCGACAGACACCCGTCCGACGTTCGCGTCGACCCGGCCGACCTGCACCGTCAGTTCGTTCACCTGCCGTTGCACCCGATCGACCGCGTTCACGATCGGGACGACGTTGATTGCATTCATTCTCGAAGGTGGTCCTTTCGCCGATGATTCGGCGTCGATCGATCAGAGGATTCCGCCGCCACTGCACGATCCATCGGGCCGCACCGGTACCAGAGCGCCGTCGGAATAAACCTCGATGTAGGCGTACGAGCCGCTACGCACCAACCCCCGCGCCTGCGCAAACGGATCGGCCACCGCGTCGGCGGCGTGGTAGTGCTCGACGATGTCGTGCAGCAGATCGAGCTTGTGATCGACGAACGGCGGCCCCAGGTAACACTGCTGAAGGCACCCGAGCAACACACCACCCTGACGCCGCTCGTACTCGTCACGAATCGACCGCATGATCTCGAGCTGCGCGCTTCTGTCCACTGCGGTATCGATGGCGCGGAACGCACGAAGAAGATCTCCGGAACGAGGCTTGCGTCGATTGATCAGAGCCTGCGGAGACACGAGCGGCACCGACCGCTGAGGCTGCGTGCCGACACCGGACTTGTGGTGCTGTCCACCTTTCTGCGGCGCACCGACCACCCGCCTCGACCGAAACGACTCCACCATGAACTCCCCCTTCGCCGCCGACCGACCTCCCCGGTGCCGGCAGCTACCGATTCAACATCAACACAATAGGACAAGGCACCAGCCACTACCGTATATGCACCTACCGGACGTTTCGTAAGGCTCGCTACGCTTTCCCCATGGCTCGCATACGCTCCATCGCCGAAGGCACGCAGAACATCCGCCCGCACGACAGTGAGGTCGACTGCTTCTACAACGTCCTCGACGAGGACGGGATTCGACTGCTGCACCTGACCACTTTCGGGTCGGACCACCGGAAGTCCAAGCCGAAGAGCAGTCAGTCCATCCAACTCGACCGGGACATGGCGGTGCAACTCATCGAAGTCCTGCTGAAGACGTTCCCCGACATCCTTCCTGCAGCGAAGGCTGCCCTTCCTGCCACCTCGTCGAGTTCGAGTTCGTCCAACGGCGAGGGCGAGTCCCCCATCTTCCAATCGTTGTTGAAGGAACTGGGTATCACCGACTGAGATGCTCATTCTCCTACACTGAGCGCGAGCGTTCGCCGATCAGATCGCCGTGGACGTGATGCGTGACGATCGCCTCTGTGAGGAGCAAGTCTGTGGTGACGAGGGTCGGACACCGCGCTGCGATACGCCCCCATGTCTCCACCGGCCCGGGAAACAAGGCGTCCGACACCAGGCCGTGCGCTTCGAGTCGCGCCAACGCTGCTGCCACGAGCGTGAATGCGGGGATGGCTGTCCATTCCTTGCCCGCGTCGAACACCCCGGTGGCCAGTGCGAGTCGCTCGTCCACTATTGCCCTCAGGTGATGGTATTCCTCATCCACAGACTCGGCGAGGTGTTGTGCGTCGGCGAGTATTCCGCCTGGCGCGTCGACACCTACCCACTCGCGCCGCACATCGAATGCCTCGAAGTATGCCGAACACATCGACTCCGCGCTCAGGAGCGCGCTCGGCACGCTGCGCAGCGCCGTCGCGAATCCCTCGATCGTCTCGTCACCCAGCATGATGATGTCGCGCACGATGCGCACCGGGTCGGGCATGGGCGTGCGGTAGAAGGCGCGCTGGATGCCCCAGCCGTCGACGAGGACGTACATGGGGTCAAAGCGAAATGCCACGGCATGACTCCTCTGTATCCGATTCGGTGCATGAACGCAAGAGGCTGGCCATATCCGGCCAGCCGTAGGCCACTTCGCAGATCCTGCTC
>ERZ747221.203-NODE-203-length-71990-cov-4.529960_pt1 | contig 71990 bp, 63 predicted proteins | sample MGYA00374949_ERZ747221 | MGnify/ENA primary metagenome ERZ747221 (study PRJEB28779, sample SAMN05720172) | bioreactor metagenome | isolation source: Anaerobic biogas reactor | place: USA:Washington, USA | collected 2015-08-08 ... | reverse complement strand
TGAGGCTGGAAGGGTGCAATAAGAATCGGTAGCCTGGGACTGTTGCAGGCTGCTGTCCAAGCTTGTTGAGCCATCCATGACCTCATGGATGGCTTTTTGACAGGTTGCGGACAGGAGGACTGAACATGACGATAACCCCCAAGGCTGTTCTGATGGACCAGACCATGATCGACCGTGCCCTGACCCGAATCGCCCACGAAATTCTGGAAAAGAACAAGGGCCTTGACGATGTCTGCCTGATCGGCATTCAGCGCCGCGGCGTGCCGCTGGCCAAACGGATCGCCGCCAAAATGACCGAGATCGAGGGTCATGCCCCGCAGGTCGGCATTTTGGACATCACGTTTTACCGGGACGACCTAAGCATGCTCGCCGAACACCCCGTGATCAACTCCACCTCGCTGCCGTTCGCCGTGCAGGACAAAAAAATCGTGCTGGTCGACGACGTGCTCTACACCGGGCGGACCTGCAGGGCGGCGATCGAGGCCCTATTCGACCTGGGCCGGCCGCGCCAGATCCAGTTGGCCATCCTGATCGACCGGGGCCATCGCGAACTGCCGATCCGTTCGGACTTTACCGGCAAGAATGTGCCGACTTCGCGCAGCGAAGTCGTTCAGGTCATGCTCGAAGAAATCGACGGACAGGACCGCGTCATCCTCAGCGAGCGGGACGGGAAGGGGGAACGCCCATGATGCTGAGCCAGAAAGACCTGCTCGGAATCCAGATGCTTTCAGCCGATGAAATCCGGCTTATTCTGGATACGGCCGAAACCATGAAACATGTCATCTCGGCCAGCTCCAAAAAAACGGCTCATTTGCAGGGCAAGTCCGTGATCACGCTCTTTTACGAGAACAGCACCCGCACCCGGCTGTCGTTCGAGCTCGCGGCCAAGTACATGGGCGCTGCCTCCGCCAACGTGTCCGCGTCGTCCAGCAGCGTCAACAAGGGGGAGAGCCTGATCGACACCGCCCGCACGATCGACCAGATGGGGACCGACCTTTTGATCATGCGCCATCCGCAGTCCGGTGCGCCGCACCTGATTGCCTCCAGGGTGAAAGCCTCGGTGATCAACGCCGGCGACGGCATGAACGAACATCCGACCCAGGCCTTGCTGGACTTGTTCACCATGCGCGCCCGGAAAGGCGACCTGGCCGGATTGCAGGTTGCCATCGTCGGCGACATCATGCACAGCCGGGTCGCCCGCAGCAACCTCTGGGCGCTGCTCAAGATGGGCGCTCACGTCCGCCTGGCCGCGCCGGGCACGTTGCTGCCGCCAGGCCTCGACCGTCTCGGCGCGAGCGTCTGCCCGACTGTCGCAGACGCCGTGAGAAACGCGGATGTCGTCATGGGCCTGCGCATCCAGTTGGAACGCATGCAGAAGGCGCTTTTCCCGTCGGTCAGCGAATATGCCCGTTTCTACGCGCTCGACGAAAACATCCTGCGCCTAGCCCGAAAAGACGCAATTGTCATGCATCCGGGGCCATGCAACCATGGCATTGAGATGCCGACGCCGATCTATGACGGCGATCAATCTGTCATCCAGGAGCAGGTGACCAATGGTGTCGCCGTGCGCATGGCCATCATGTTCCTGCTGACTTCAAGGAGGAATGCCTGATGCGTATCGCCATTATCAACGGGCGCGTCCTGGATCCGGCCCAGGCGGCCGAAGAACCTGTTGTGCGGCCGGTTTTTATCGAAGACGACCGAATCGTCGCTGCGCTTAGCGCCGCCGCGGATCGAACCGTCGATGCGAACGGCCTTTATGTCTTTCCCGGCCTGATCGACGCGCATTGCCATCTGCGCGATCCGGGCTATGAATACAAGGAGGACATCGCCAGCGGAACAGCCAGCGCGGCCAGAGGCGGCTTTACAACAGTCGCCTGCATGCCGAACACCCTGCCGGTTTGCGACAACGCGGCCTTGGTACACTACATCCGGGAAAAGGCCGCGCGCCAGGGGAAAGCCCGCGTTTTGCCGATCGGGGCGGTCAGCAAGGGGCAGAAGGGCCAGGAGCTGGCCGAGATCGGCCTGATGGCCGAAGCCGGCATCGTCGCCATTTCGGATGACGGCCATCCGGTGGAGACATCCGACCTGATGCGCAAGGCCATGCTTTATGCCAGCCAGTTCAACATGACCGTTATCTCGCACTGCGAAGACATGAGCCTGGCCGCCGGCGGGCACATGAACGAAGGGGTCTGGTCGACCCGGCTGGGCCTTCGCGGCATCCCGGACATCGCCGAATCGATCATGGTCGGACGGGACTGCCAGATTGCCGGTTACACCGGCCTTCCGGTTCACATCGCCCATGTCAGCTGCCGTGCGTCGGTTCGCCTGATCCGTGAGGCAAAAGCGCGCGGTGTACCGGTCAGCGCCGAAACCTGTCCGCACTATTTCGCTTCTACCGAGCAGGCCTGTGACGGCTACAACACGCTGGCCAAGATGAATCCGCCGCTGCGTACGCCGGACGATGTCGAGGCGATCATCGAAGGGCTGGCCGACGGCACGATCGACATCATCGCCACCGACCACGCGCCGCACCATAATGATGAAAAGGATCTCGAGTTTGCCCTGGCCAGCAACGGCATCATCGGCTTCGAAACCGCGTTCGGACTCGGGTTCACCTTGCTGGTCAAAACCGGCCGAATGAGCCTTAAGCAGTTTATCGCCGCCATGACGGTCAAACCGGCCGCCATCCTGCGCCAGAAGCTGGGAAGTTTGGCCGTCGGCGCGCCGGCGGACGTGCTGGTCGCCGACCTCGAGCGCCCCTTTGCGGTGGACAAGCGTCAAATGCTGTCCAAATCCCGCAATACGCCGTACGATGGGATGACGCTGGTCGGCCGTCCTGTCCTGACGCTGTATGAAGGGAGAATCACCCATGACGAACTTTGCTGACCGCCTGCAGGACGCCATCCGGCGCACCCAAAACCCGACTGTGCTGGGTCTCGATCCTCAGATCGACTACTTGCCGCCTTCGATGCGCGAGGCTTACCGCGAAGCCGGCGGTTCCCCCGGCCAGGCGACCGGCCTGGCCCTTGCCGCCTTCAACATGCGCCTGATCGACGCGCTTTCCGACCTGATCCCGGCCGTCAAGCTGCAATCGGCCTTCTACGAGCAAATCGGCCTGCCCGGGCTTGAGGCCCTGCGCCAGACCATCGCCTACGCCCGCCAGAAGGGCATGCTCGTGATCGTCGACGCCAAGCGCAACGACATCGGATCCACGGCCGCCGCCTATGCCCGTACCTTCCTGGACGAGGCGACCCTGATCGACAACAGCCGCCAGGCGGCCTTCGAAGCAGACGCCCTGACGCTCAACGGCTACCTGGGCCTGGACGGCATCAAACCCTTTCTGGCGGCTTGCCGCACGCGGGGCAAGGGCGTGTTCATTTTGGTCCGGACCTCGAATCCGTCGGCAGGCGATCTGCAGGACCTGGTCCTGGCAGACGGACGCCAAGTCTGTGAAGCCATGGCCGATCTCGTCGCCGCCTGGGGTCAGGACCTGGTCGGCGCATGCGGCTATTCATCGGTCGGGGCGGTGGTCGGAGCGACCTGGCCGCAACAGGCCGCCGCGCTGCGCCGGCGCATGCCGCATACCCTGATCCTGGTTCCCGGCTACGGCGCGCAGGGTGCCGGCGCCGATGACGCGGTCCAGTCATTCGGGCCGGACGGTGGCGGCGGCCTGGTCAACGCCTCGCGCAGCCTGATGCTGGCCTACAAAAAGCACCAAATGGACCCCGACCTGTTCGACCTGGCGGCCCGCCGCGAGGCGCTGGATATGCGCCGATCGCTGCAGGAAGCCTTAAAACGCAAGCGGCAACAAGAGGATCCTGTTGCATAAAGACGTATAATTATGTAAAATAGCGTATAAATATGCAATAGAGGTGTTATATGCCACGAATCTCCGAACTATCGCGCATCATGGTGATCGGGTCAGGCCCGATCGTGATCGGCCAGGCCGCCGAGTTCGATTACGCTGGAACCCAGGCCTGCCGGGCCTTGAAACAGGAAGGCTACACGGTCGTTCTGGTCAATTCCAACCCGGCGACCATCATGACCGACGCCAACATGGCCGACAGGATCTACATTGAGCCGCTCCAGATCGATGTGATCGAAAAGATCCTGATCAGTGAGAAAATCGAAGGCCTTCTGGCGACTTTAGGCGGCCAGACAGGCCTCAATTTTGCCATGGAACTGGAAGAAAAGGGGTTTCTGGCCGAACACAATATCCGGATGCTGGGCACCCCGGCATCCGGCATCCGGATGGGTGAGGACCGCGAAGCGTTCCGGGCCGCCATGCAACGGATAAAGGAGCCCTGCGTGCCTTCAGGCATCGCGAAGAGCCTGGCTGAAAGTTTGACCCTTGCGGATGAAATCGGGTACCCGGTCATCGTGCGGCCGGCATTCACACTGGGCGGCACCGGCGGCGGAATCGCGGCAGACGCGGACGAGCTTCGATCGATCGTACCCAACGGCCTGGCGGCCAGCCGCGTGCACCAGGTCCTGATCGAACGGAGCATCGCCGGCTGGAAGGAAATCGAGTTCGAAGCGGTCCGCGATGCGCGCGGCAATGCGATCACGATCTGCTCGATGGAAAACCTTGATCCGGTCGGCGTGCACACCGGCGATTCGATCGTCGTCGCGCCGGCCCAGACCCTGACCGATGTCGAATACCAGAAGATGCGGACGGCCGCGTTGAAGATCGTTGCCGAACTGGGCATCGTCGGCGGATGCAACGTTCAGTTTGCCCAGCACCCGACCGATGCCGACTATGCGGTCATCGAGGTCAATCCGCGCCTGTCGCGCTCATCCGCGCTGGCCTCCAAGGCGACCGGATACCCGATCGCCAAGGTGGCGACCCGCATCGCCGTCGGTTACAACCTGGATGAGATCGCCAACGAAGTGACCGGGACGACCAGCGCCTGCTTCGAACCTGCGCTTGACTATGTCGTGACCAAGATACCCAAATGGCCCTTCGACAAGTTCGTGAAGGCCAAGCGGACGCTGGGAACCCAGATGAAGGCGACCGGCGAGGTGATGGCGATCGCACCGACCTTCGAGGCGTCCCTGATGAAGGCGATCCGTTCGCTGGAACTGGGTTACCTGGGACTAAAAGTTCCCGAACTGCAGCGATTGCCGGACACGGAGATCTGGCCCCGGATCCGCCAGGCTGACGACATGCGCCTGTTCGCCCTGGCCGAAGCCCTGCGGCGCGGCTTCGAGATGGAAGCCATCTACCGCATCACCCTGATCGACAAGTTTTTCCTCGGCAAAATCAAACGGCTGGTCGATACCGAGGATGCCCTGGCCCGCCAGACGGTGCTGAGCGACCGTCTGCTGGAGCAAGCGGTCCGCCAGGGGTTCACCGATACCTGGATCGCCCGCCTGACAGGCCTGCAGCGTGAGGCGATTACCCGGCAGCGCAAGAAGCTGGGCTTGCTGCACACGTACAAGATGGTCGATACCTGTGCCGGCGAATATGCTGCTGTGACCCCGTATTTTTACGCCTCCTTCGACCAGGTCAACGAGGCAATTCCGACAAGCCGCAAGAAGGTCCTCGTGCTCGGCTCCGGACCGATCCGGATCGGGCAGGGGATCGAGTTCGACTACTGCTCGGTCCACTCCGCCTGGGCCCTGCGCGAGATGGGCTACGAGGCGATCATCGTCAACAACAACCCGGAGACGGTGTCGACCGATTTTGACACCTCGGACCGGCTCTATTTCGAACCGCTGACGGCCGACGACGTGCGTGCGATCATCGAGCTGGAAAAACCGGACGGTGCCATCTGCCAGTTCGGCGGACAGACGGCGATCAAGCTGATCCAGGCGATTTCCGAGACAGGATTGCCGATCCTGGGCACGTCCGCCGACCATGTCGACGCCGCCGAAGACCGCAAGCGCTTCGACGCCATCGTCGCCGCGTGCAACATCCTGCGTCCCGAGGGCACCACCGTGCGCACCGCCGAGGAGGCGATTCACGCCGCCGGTGCGCTCGGTTACCCGGTCCTGGTCAGGCCTTCGTATGTCCTGGGCGGGCAGGGCATGGCGATCGTCTATAGCGATGAGGAAATGGCCGAGTACATGGAGATCATCAACCGCGTCGAGCAGGAGCACCCGATTCTGGTCGACAAGTACCTGAAAGGCGTCGAACTGGAAGTGGATGCCATCTGCGACGGGCAGGATATCCTGATTCCGGGGATCATGGAACATCTGGAGCGGGCCGGGGTCCACTCAGGGGATTCTATCTCGATCTTCCCGGCCTACATCCCGGATCGTATCCGCGACATCATTGTCGACCACACGCGTAAACTGGCCATGGCGCTGCAGGTGATCGGCCTGATCAACATCCAGTTCATCCTCTATAACGACGACGTCTACGTGATCGAGGTCAATCCGCGCTCCTCGCGGACGGTGCCTTACATCAGCAAAGTGACCGGTATTCCGGTCGTCTCCGTCGCGACCCGCATCATGCTGGGCGCCACCCTTGCGGATTTCCCTTACGGCTGCGGCCTTTACGCGCGCTACCCGGCCGTTTACGCGATCAAGGCGCCCGTGTTCTCCTTCGAGAAACTGCAGGGCGTTGACACGCGGCTCGGACCGGAAATGAAAAGCACGGGCGAGGTGCTGGGTCTTTCGGACCGTTACAGCGAAGCCATGTACAAGGCCATTCTGGCCTCGGGCTTTCGCTTTCCCGCCCGGGGAGGTCAGATCCTGATGTCCGTCCAGGACTCCGACAAGCCGGACCTGGTTCCGCTGGCCCACCGCCTGCACAGCCTGGGATTCGGTCTCTACGCGACCGGCGGCACGGCCAATTACCTGATCAAGCACGGCATTCCCTGCAACGGGGTGCGCAAGGTCGAGGAAGGGGAACCGCACGTGCTCGATCTGATCGGGTCCGGGAAAATCAGCCTTTTGATCAACACGGAAGCCCATTCGTCCCTTTTGAACGGCTTCAACGGGTTTCAGCTGCGCCGCCGCGCGATCGAGCAAGGCATCGCTGCGATCACGTCGCTCGACACGCTGGTTGCGGTCAACGACTGTCTGGTGCAGAACCTGAAGCCGGAAGACCTGCGGCCTTTTGAGATCTCCGATTTCGCCGATCGTGTTGCTAAGACACGCGGCAACCACCTGCCGCTGCACGAGATGCCCCTGCACAACGCCATGCTGAAAAAATAGGAGTGCGCCATGACATGTGACCATCCGATCGAACACCTGGTGACCGTCCGCTCGTCGCGCCGTCTCAACAGCCAGACAACCGTCCTGACCCTTGAAGCGCCGCTCATCGCCGCCACAGCCGCTCCCGGCCAGTTTGTCAATCTGACCTGCGAGCATTTTCTGCGCCGTCCGATCGGGATCATGGCCGTTTTGCGCCATGAAGGCCTGGTCGAACTGGGTATCCGCGTGGTCGGGGACGGGACGCGGGAACTGGCGCAAAAAAGGCCTGGCGACCAGCTTTCCGTGCTCGGTCCGCTGGGACACGGCTTCCGGCTGGAAGGATTGCAGCGCGTGATTACGGTCGGCGGGGGCAGCGGCGTTTTTCCGCTCTTTTTCGTCCAGCAAGTCTGCCGGGAACGCGGCATCGACGCGCTGGCGGTATGCGGCTACCGTTCAAAAGACGAGAGTATCCTGCGCGACGAATATGCCGGGCTCGGCTGCCAGACGCTTTTTGCCGCCGATGCGGGCGACCTGGATGTCGCCGGCCATGCGGCCGATGCCCTCAAGCAGCTGCTTTGCCAGTTGCCGCCGGTTCCCCAAACGGCTGTTTTAACCTGCGGCCCGCGGCCGATGATGCAAGCTGTCGCCGCGCTCGCCCGGGACTACCAGCTGCCCTGCCAGGTTTCCCTGGAAGAGCGGATGGCTTGCGGGATCGGCGTGTGTCTGGTTTGCGCCTGCCAGGTCAGGGAGGCGGACGGGGCGACCGGCTACCAGCGCTGCTGTGTCGACGGCCCGGTCTTTGACGCGGAGGTGGTGGTATGGTGACAACCGCGGTCCAAGTCGGGTCCCTTGGTTTGAAAAACCCGGTGCTGGCCGCATCCGGCACCTTCGGGTTCGGCCGGGAAATGGCTCAATACCAAGACCTGTCGCGCCTGGGCGGCATCTGCAGCAAGGGCTTGACCTTGCGCCCGCGCGCGGGCAATCCGCCGCCCCGGGTTGCCGAGACGAGTTGCGGCATGCTCAACAGCGTCGGTCTGCAAAATCCGGGGCTGGATGTCTTTTTGCGCGACGAGCTTCCTTTCATGCGCCAGCAGGGCTGTGCGGTCATCGTCAATGTCGCCGGGCACAGCACCGACGAGTATTGCGAGATGTGCCGCCGGCTTGACCAGGCGCCTGTCGACGCGATCGAACTCAACTTGTCCTGCCCCAATGTCCGGGAGGGCTGCATGCTGATCGGCAGTGACGCCCGACAGATCGAGTCGTTGATCCGCCAGGTCAAGCAGGAGACCCGAAAACCGGTCTGGGCCAAACTGACCCCGAATGTGACCAGCATCGGCGACATGGCGCTGGCTGCCCAGCGGGGCGGTGCGGACGCGATCGTGCTGATCAACACGCTCTTGGGCCTGGCGATCGATTACCGGACGCGACGACCGATCCTGGGCAACAACACCGGCGGCCTGTCCGGTCCGGCGATCAAGCCGGTCGCCCTGCGCATGGTCGCCGAGGTCAGCCAGATGGTCGATCTGCCCCTGATCGGTGTCGGCGGGATCATGAACGGCCAGGATGCCATCGAGTTTCTGATCGCCGGCGCTTCGGCCATCGAGATCGGAACGGCCAGCCTGATCAGGCCGACCGCATGCACGGACATCCTCGAAGAGATGACCGCCTTGGCACAGGCGGACGGCGTCACAGATCTGGCCGAATACCGGGGCACCCTCCGGCTGTGGGGGTATTGAACAGATTGCCTTTTCCCGGGACCTGCCCTTTGTGTTACACTAAAGCAAACCAGCCGGACCGGAAACGGTCCAGTCAGGAGGAGCCATGAAGCCGATCGACCGCGACATGCTGATTCATTGGCTGTTTGCCACACGGGCCCTGCGCGCAGCGCCGGCAGACGAGCCGTTCTGGTATACATCCGGTACGTTGGGGCCGTATTACATCAACACGCATTTTCTCTTCGGGAGCGAAGACGACGCCAACGCTCTGCTGCGCCGGATCGACGAGCTGGCAGCAAGCCCTCTGGACCTGCCGGCGGCCATGCACGCGGCGGTGCTGCGCCAGTATGAGCAAAATCCGATCTACCGCCAGCTGATGGACCAGATCGCCGCCCGCCTGGCGACGGCGCCCGGCACCCTGATCTCCGGCGGCGAACGGCGCGACTATTTCTTTTCCGTGTGCGCCGCCCACCTTTTGGGCAAGCCGCATGTCTACCTGTTCAAAGACCAGACGGCCGTGTTCAGCCCGTCTGACGGTCAAAATGCCGAAAAGCTTGAGGACAGCGCGCTGGCCGGTTCGGTTGCCTGCCATGTCGCCGACCTGGTGACCGAGGCGTCCAGCTACACCCGTGCCTGGCTGCCGGCCTTGCGCCGGATCGGCGCCCGGATGCCGATGACGTTGGCGGTTGTCGACCGCAATCAGAACGGACGCCAGGTGCTGGAGGCGGAAGGAACCCGCCTGGTCAGCCTGATGACGATCGACCAGGAGCTGTTTCATCAGGCGCGCGCGGCGGGCCTGATCGATGCCGCGCAATTGGATCAGATCCTCAGGTTCACCGCCGATCCACAAGCGTATATGCGCCTGTTTTTGCGCGAGCACCCCGCGTTTTTAGCGGAGCAGCTGGCGTTAGGCGGCAAAAACGCCGAACGGGCCCGACGCTGCCTGGAGTCTGGATATGGCCCGGAAAACTGAAACCGTACCCGCTTACCGGCTGGTTCGCAGCCATCGAAAATCCCTGGCCGTGGTGGTACGAACTGACAACTCCGTCGAAGTCCGCAGCCCGCTGGCGATGCCGCGCGACCGCATCGACCTTTTTGTGCGCGCCAACAGCGGCTGGATCGAGCGTAAAAGGGCGGAGAACCATGCGCGAGTTCGCCTGGAACCGGTCAGTCCGGAGCACGTTCGCCGTTTTGCCGACCTTTTGCCGGCGTGGATCAAGGCCCTGGCCGCACAGCACGCTTTGCCTTTGCCCCGCGGCATCCGGCTTCGGGATATGGTCAGCCGCTGGGGCAGCTGCAGCCAAAAAGGAACCATCACCCTCAATACACGGTGCGCGGCCCTTCCGGAAACGCTGCAGACCTATGTCATTTTGCATGAAATGTGCCATCTGCGTCACATGAACCACAGCCGGGCCTTCTGGCAGCTCTTGCTCGCCTGTTTGCCTGACGCACGCGAACGACGGCACCAGCTGAAAGCGTATCAGCTGGTCCGGGCGGATCGGGAGGGGGCCAGCTTATGAACCGTGTTGTCGTGATCACCGGTGCCAGTTCTGGTATCGGGCTGGAAATGGCGCGTCAGTTCGCGGCCGGGGGCGATCGCGTCTACGCGCTGGCACGCCGGCTGCCGGACAGCGTCGCTGAACCGTCCGAAGCTGCGGCAGGCAGCTGGTTTACGATGCCGCTCGACGTGACCGATGCCGAAGCCGCCAGGCAGGCGGTAACCCGGATCGCCGCGCGCGAAGGGCGCATCGATATCCTGGTTCAGGCCGCCGGATACGGACTGGCCGGTTCTGTTGAAGCGATGACGCCAACCGACGCCGCGGGACAGATGGGGACGAATTTCCTGGGCGCCTGCCATTTGCTGGGGCCGGTTCTGGCCAGCATGCGCGCCCGGGGATCCGGCCTGATCATCCAGCTTGGCTCTGTCGCCGGTTTCCTGCCCATTCCGTTTCAGGCCTGTTATTCGGCCAGCAAGGCAGCTTTGGCAGCCCTGACCATGGCGCTGGCCAACGAAGTCCGCCCGTACGGAATCCGCTGCATGCTGGTTCAGCCCGGTGACACCCGAACCGGATTCACCGAAGCCCGCGTGCTCTGTGACGCCGATGAGAGCCTGCCCTATGCCGAACGTTGCCGCCGCTCGATCGCGCGTATGGCCGCAGACGAACAGAATGGCTTTCCAGCTGACCGGCTGGCCGCAAAAATCATCCGGCAGGCCAACCGGCGCCGGCCGCCGCTGGTCTATACGCCCGGCCTGTTCTACAAGCTGGCCGCTTTGCTCAGCCGCGTGCTGCCCAGGCGCTGGGTCATGGCGGTGCTCTACGGGCTCTATGCCCGCTAGAAGCTGCAGGACCTGACGGGAAGGGGAGAAAATGAAAGCATTACTGGCCGCTGCGGCCATCTGCCTGACCATTCTGGTGCTGACCGAGATCCTGCCGCCCCTGATCGGCAGCAGCCTGGTGCTGGCATCGCTGGCCTGGCTGGCCGTGCTGATCCGGCAGGATTGGATAAGCAGGCGGCACATGGCCCGGCGGCGACTTGAACTGGAAGCCCGCTGGGCGATCAGCATCCGGCACCTGAACGGGCTGCCGCTGCCGATCGACACGCCGGCGACTTTATATTACACCGGCGACCAGGTCATCCTGGAAACCGAGCAGGAGCAATGGTCGCTGGCGCGATCCAGCTTGCTCAAGGTCATGGTCATGTCACCAGAGAATGTCCGCCACATCAATGACCAGCAGCTGTGCCGCCTGCTGCTCGTGGAAAAGAGGATTTTTTCCGCGCTGAGGGAAAAAATCCGCCACCGAGACAGCATGGTCCGCCGTTCGGCTGTCCTGATCTTGTCGTTTCAAGACCCGCCTGAGAACAAGAGCGTCTGGGTCCTGGTCGCCTTGAGCCGGCCCCAGTCGGTGGCCAACCTGGTTCAGGCATCCGGTTTGCGCGACCTCGGCGTCGTCCGCATCGCACGCCAGCGCCGGCGGCCGCGCCTGAGGTTCCGCCGCTAGGCAAACGCCGTTTCAGCAGTCTTGGAATATGGTATAATAAGCTTCTGTACGGTCTGGAGTGAATAAGATGAATGTGACCATTCTGGGTAAGATCCCGACAACCGCAGAAATCCTCGACCGCTACCCGTTATCCCGGGAATTAGCGGAACTGAAAGCGCGCCGGGACGAGGCAATCCGCCAGATCCTGACCGGAATGTCGGACCGTTTTCTCCTGGTGATCGGGCCGTGTTCCGCAGACCAGGAAGACGCGGTCTGCGCCTACACGGAACGCTTAGGCCGTCTGCAGGAAATGGTAGCGGACCGGCTTGTCCTGGTTCCGCGTATCTACACCAACAAACCGCGCACCACGGGTGAAGGCTACAAGGGCATCTTGCACCAGCCTGATCCGGAGAAGGCGCCGGATATGGCCGGCGGCTTGATTGCCTTGCGTAAGATGCATATCCGTTCGCTGTCGGTGTCCGGCCTGACTGCGGCCGATGAGATGCTTTACCCGGAAAACCACACCTATCTGGACGATATGTTGAGTTACGTGGCTGTCGGCGCGCGTTCTGTGGAAAACCAGCATCACCGGCTGACGGCGAGCGCCGTCACGCAGCCGGTCGGCATGAAAAATCCGACCAGCGGCGACCTCAACGTCATGCTCAATGCCATCTACGCCGCGCAGCGCGGGCACGTGTTTGCCTACCAGGGGCACGCGGTCCAGACCGAAGGCAACCCGTTAGCCCACGCGGTTTTACGCGGCGAAGTCAACCGGCACGGCCTAAGCCAGGCCAACTACCATTATGAGGACCTGATGCGGCTGTCCCAGATGTACCTGGCGCGCGAGCTGGTCAATCCGGCCTGCCTGATCGACACCAATCATGCCAATTCCAACAAGCAGTATGCCGAACAGCCGCGCATCGCCATGGAAGTCCTGCACAGCCGGCGGTTGTCCACCGACATCCGCAAGCTGGTCAAGGGCCTGATGGTTGAAAGCTATCTTGAAGAGGGAAGCCAATCTGTCGGCGAGCATGTGTTCGGCAAATCGATCACAGACGCTTGCCTGGGTTGGCCGGCCACCCGCAACCTGGTTCTGAACATCGCCGAACAGGTCTAGGCGGAGACGAGGAGACCGGCACAGATGGAGTTAGCACACGCCCAGGAATTATTGGAACGCATCCGGCGCAATGTCGGCGAAGTCATCGTCGGTAAGCGGGACGCCATCGACTTGATCCTGATCGCCTTGATCAGCAAGGGCCACATTCTGCTCGAAGACATCCCCGGCATCGGCAAAACGACGCTGGTGTCGGCCCTGGCCCGTTCGCTCGGACTGACGTTCCGGCGCATTCAATTCACGCCCGATGTCATGCCGTCCGATGTGACGGGGTTTAATCTCTACAACCAGAAGACGGCCGAATTCGCATTCCATCCCGGCGCGATCATGAGCCAGCTGCTCCTGGCCGACGAGATCAACCGCACCTCGCCCAAGACGCAGTCCAGCCTGCTGGAGGCCATGCAGGAGAACCAGGTGACCGTCGACGGCGTGACGTATCCGCTGCCCCGGCCTTTCATGGTTCTGGCGACCCAGAATCCGATCGAACAGGTCGGAACCTATCCGCTTCCTGAAGCCCAGCTGGACCGCTTTATGCTGCGGGTGTCGCTGGGTTATCCGTCACTTGAAGAGGAAATGGCCATCTACCTGCGTTTCTCGGCGCGTTCACCCCTGGCTGACCTGAGCTCTGTCGTCTCAGTCGATGAGTTGTTCGCGCTCCAGGATACGGCGCAGCGTCTCTTCTGCGCCGAGGCGATCCGGCGCTATGTCGCCTTGCTGGCGCGCGCGACCCGTGAACACAAGGATCTGCTGCTGGGCACCAGCCCGCGCGGCGCCCTGATGCTCTTGATCGCCGCCCGTGCCCGCGCCCTGCTGCAGAACCGCGATTATGTCCTGCCAGAGGATGTGCAGCAGATGCTGCTGCCTGTCCTGGGGCACCGTCTGCTGCTCAAGCCTGAAGCCAAGCTGCACCAGGTCTCGATCCCGGATATCCTGGCCGGACTGCTGCGCCAGGTGCCCGTTCCGGAAGCATGATCACGGCCCGGGGAATCGGCTGGCTGGTTTTGATCCTGATAACCTGGGGTTTTTTGGCCTACAGCGGGCTGGGGCAGCTTCAGCTGATCCTGATGCTCCTCTTGCTGCTGCCGCTCCTTTCGGTCGGCGCGCTGCTATGGCTGCGCACCCGGCTTAAGATCGAAGAAAGCCTCCGACAGACTTTGATTCGGCGCGGCGACCAGACCAGCCTGGTTATCCGGCTGACCCTCGCCAGCCGCCAGATTATCGGCCTGGCCGAAGCCACAATCGCCAAACCGGGCCAGGACGGCCAGGTCGTGCGCGAGCGGCGGCTGACAGCCCTGGCGCACCGCGGCGAAACGACCGTGGCGCTTCCGCTTAGCGGGGTTCACCGCGGGATTTTCCGCGTCGGCTTGCTTCGCCTGAGATGCCGCGACGTGTTTGGCCTGGTCCGCCTGCCTTTTTATCGCTGCCAGCCGGAACGGCTGCAGCAGGTGCTGACGGTTCTGCCGCGCCCGTACGCGTTTGATCCGCTTCAGGACCTTTCCAGCCTGCTCCAGGAGAATCAGCTTCAAAAAGCCTGGAAACCGGGCAGTGAACTGGATGCGATCGCCAACATTCGCCAGCAGCAGCCCGGCGACGCACTCAAGCGGGCCCACTGGAAGCTTTCGGCCCGCCTCGACGAGCTGATGATCCGCGAATTTGAAAATCCGCTCCAGCAGGATGTGCTGGTGCTGTGCGACCTGGACCGGGGTCAGGCCGACAAGCTGCCCTGGGATGAATACAACGACTATTTCGCCGACAGTCTGGCCTGGCTGATTGAGGTCATCTTGCGGTCGGCCAGCGCCGTCCGGCTGGTCTTCTGGCCTCAGGAGGGCAGACGGGAAGCCCGGGCCGGGTCGTTGGACCAACAGCTGGAGTGCCAGCTGCTGCTGTCATCGCTCAGCGAAACCGGCGCATGGAACATGGCGCACATGGTTGCGGCGGAATGGGAGCGCGCCTCGGATTGCCAGGTGTTCATCCTGGCAACCAACCGATTGGATGACGCGGTCAGCCGCCAGCTGACCCAGTTGGCTATGGGCGGCGTCACGGTCTGGCTGATCCTGCTGCAAGGATCGGTGCTTGTGCCGCGTTCGCCCAACCCGATGGTCCGGGCGCTGGAACAAGCCGGTGTCCGCATCTGCCGCTCGGAGTTTTCAACGTTCCGGGCCGCGGAAAAGAACCGACCGGCAGAACAGGAGATGCGCCCGTGACGGCCGCCCAGCCTTTAAGCCTGCGCGCCCGCCTGGCCGCTGCGGCGGTGAAGATCGCTTTCGGCTGGCTTTACGCGGCCGGCTTGTCCCAGCTGGTCTTGAAACTGAACGGACTGCCGGCAGCACCGCCCAGCCAGCTGGGGCTGATCCTGGCGACGCTGATCCTGCTGGCCTTGCTGACCTGGAGCCGATACCAGCTGCTGGCCACGAGCGGAACCGCCTTGCTGACGGCCTTGTTGCTCTGGCTGAGCCGAAGCCGCTGGCTGCCGGAAGATGGCTTGCAGGAGCTGCTGGAGCCCTGGTCCAGGCGCGCTTTTCGATCGGTTGACTTTCTGCTCGGCTACCAGCAGCTGACCCAAGGCGAGAAGACCTGGCTGGCCGGAGTGTTTTGCCTCCTGATCGCCGCGCTGGTCTATCTTGGCCTGGTCCGCTTCAACATGCCCGGCCTGGCCGCCCTGGCCCTGATCGCGGCCTTCCTGCTGGGCACCGGCCTGGACAAGACATTTATCCTGGGCTGGGCCTTGCCGGCCGCCGTGGCGCTGGTCGCGGCGTTGGCCAGGCGGCAGAAGAAAACGTACCGCATGCTGCGGCCGACCCGCCAGGTGCTGTCGGCGCGATTGATGCTCCAGTCGGTTCCGTTTGCCGCTTTTGCCCTTATCCTGGCGCTGCTCCTGACCCTTTGGATCCCCACATCCTTTTTCCATTCGCGTGCCTTCGAAGGGTTCATGGACGACCTTGCCGGGCGGATCAGCGCCATTCCGAACCAACAGCGCGAACTGCCGTCTTTCTCACTGCAGCAAGCCGGCTATTACCCGCTGGTCGATCGCCTGGGCGGACCGGCCAGCCTCTCGGACCTGCCGATGCTGCGCGTCGGCGGCAGCGAAGAGGCTATGCTGCTGCGCGGCTCTGTCAGCCAGATCTACGATGGCCGCAACTGGATCCAGGACCCGGACCGAAGCTACTACCGCTATGACAGTCCGCTATGGCGCTCCGAGCAGACCGAGGTTTTCGACCTGGAGCGTCCGGATGTCTATTCGGCCGGCCTGACCGCCGCCCAGTTCAACCGGACCATGAATGTCAGCTGGTCGCCGCTGCGCTTGCCGACCCGCACATTATTCATCGCCGGCAAGCCGCTGCAGCTGTCCCTGGCCCAACCCGATCCGTTTATCGCCTACTTCAGGCCTTCCGGACAGATGTTCAGCAAGCACTGGATCCAGCCGGAACAGCAGGTGCTGCTGACCGGGCGTGTCCTGCGTACCGAGCAGCCCGGATTTGCCGTCATGGTCCGCCAGATCCAGGAATCGCTGCAGCCTCAGGAGCGGGTCGTGCCGCCGGATATCGCCGGCCGCTATCTGCAGCTGCCCGATCTGCAGGAATACCGTCCAGGCGGCTTGCCATACGACTATGCACAGCAGCTTACCGCCGGTATTGAAGACCCCTACGCGCGTGTCCTGATGCTGCGCCATGATCTGATGGCTCAAAACCGCTACGCGCTCGACGTGGCCGTCCCGCCTCGCGATGTTGATTTTGTCACCTGGTTTTTGCAGACAGGGGAGGGCTACTGCGTCTACTTCGCGACGGCCATGACCATGCTGAGCCGCCTTTCCGGCATTCCGGCGCGCTATGTCGAAGGGTATTATGTGCCGCCGGCCGAAGATGGCGCCGACCGGATTTTGACCGGGGAGCAGGCCCACGCATGGACGGAAGTCTACCTGGCCGGAATCGGCTGGATCAGCGTCGACGCGACCCCCGGAACGGCCGCGACACAGCCTGACCCGACACCGGTCGTCACCCCGGCCGTCACCGGACCGATAACCCCGGCTGTCACCGCGACACCGACCCCGACGCCGACGGCTGCGCCGACGGGCAGCCTGACACCCGGTCCGAATGACAAGGATCCGGATGGCCCTGACCCATCGGAACAGCCGTTCGCCGCGCTGTGGTTCCTGCTCGTGCTGCCCATCCTGGCGGGGTGGCTGCTGATCAGGGCCTGGCTGAACAACCGCCGCTGGCACGATGCCGCGCGATTGGCCCGGCAGGTCCCGGATCCGATACGCCGCGGCCGCTTTTATTGGCGCGAACTCCGATTGCTGCTGCGCGAGCTGGGCCTGGTCATCCGGCCGGACGAATCGCCGGCCGCATTCCTCCGCCGCCAGGAGCCCGATGCGTCACAGGCGGTCGAGGACGGCCTGAACGCGCTGTTTTACGGTCCCAGACCGCCGAATAAAACCGAACTTGATGCCCTGGCCGACCGGTACGACCGCCTGGAGGCGGATGTGCGACGCAAGCGGGGGCTGCTCGCATGGCTGGCCCGCTTGTTCAAGAGCAAACCGGCCTGACCTTAACATCCGATATATGATATGATAAGAAACGATCCCGCCGGTTCCGACCGGCGGGATTGCAAAACGACCGGACGAGGTGAAACGATTGACCATCATCGAACAGGCGGAGCTGGAACGCCAGCAGCGCTACATCGGGCAGATCGGCCAGTGCATGGAGGCCTACCGCAGCGAAACCGGTTTCAGCCGCCGCTACTGGATCCATACTTATGGCTGTCAGCTTAACGAGAACGACGGCGAAAAGCTCGCGGGCCTGTTGGGCGAAATGGGCTATCTCGAGGCGGCGGGTTTGCGCGAAGCCGACCTGATCATCCTGAACACCTGCAGCGTGCGCGAGCATGCCGATGACCGCTTGTTCGGCAACCTGGGCCGGCTCAAGAACCTGCGCCAGGAAAAACCGGACCTGGTGATCGCTGTCTGCGGCTGCATGATGAAGCAGCCCGAGCATGTCGCGCGCATCAGCCGCAGTTTTTCGTTTGTCGACCTTGTTTTCGGCCCGCAGGACATCTATCGATTGCCGGAGCTGCTCTACCTCCGCCTCTTAGATGAAAAAAAGCAGTACCTGGTCGGTGACGAGGACACCCTTGTCGAGGGCTTGCCGATCCACAGGGCGCGCCGTTTCAGGGCTTTGTGCTCGATTATGTACGGCTGCAACAATTTCTGCACCTACTGCATCGTGCCTTACACGCGGGGGCGGGAACGAAGCCGGCAACCCGGCGACATCCTGCGAGAACTGCGCGAACTGGCTCTTTCCGGCTACCGTGAGGTGATGCTGCTCGGCCAGAACGTCAATTCCTACGGCCAGGATTTTGAGGAAACAGGCGGAGACATCCGCGATTTTTCCGACCTGCTCGAGGCGGCCGCGCGTGAGAATTTCTATCGGATCCGCTTCATGACATCACATCCCAAAGACATCTCGGAAAAGCTCCTTAAGGTTATGGCCGCCAACCCGGTGATCGAGCCGCACTTGCACTTGCCGCTGCAAAGCGGCAGCAACCGCGTGCTTGGGCAAATGAACCGGCAGTACACGCGTGAGCAGTACCTGGCGACCGTCACGCGCGCGCGCCAGCTGATCCCCAACCTGGCCTTTTCGACCGACATTATCGTCGGATTTCCCGGTGAGACGGAAGAGGATTTTGCCGACACGCTCGACATCATGCGACAAGTCCGCTTTGCCAGCGCGTTTACGTTCTTGTATTCCAAGCGCACCGGCACGCCGGCTGCCGAGATGCCAAATCCGGTCGATCCGGCCGTGATGCATGAGCGATTCGACCGCCTGACCGCGCTGCAGGACGCGCACAGCCTGGCGTACAACCGGCAAAGCCTTGGCCAGACCGTGGAGATCCTGGTCGAGGGCGCGTCGGCCAAACAGGACCAGGTGTTCAGCGGCCGGACCGGTCAGAACCAGTTGGTCAACTTCACCGTCGCCGATCCGGCCTTGCTTCCGGCCGAGGCACGCTCGCCGGACGGCCGGATCGACGGCAGTCGCCTGGAGGGCGGGCTGGCCCGGGTGCGCGTCACCGATGCCAAGACTTTTTCTCTTTTCGGTGTCCTGGAGGCGTATCGTCCATGAACATGACAACCCAGACGATCGACACGGAAAAGATCACGCCCATGATGCAGCAATACCTCGAGCTGAAGCGGCAATGGCCGGACTGCATCCTGTTTTTTCGCCTGGGTGATTTTTACGAGCTGTTTTTCGAAGATGCCGTCACAGCCTCGCGCGAACTGGAACTGACCTTGACCGGCCGGGACTGCGGCCTGGAAGAGCGGGCCCCGATGTGCGGCGTGCCCTACCACGCGGTCGACAGTTACATCCATCGCATGATCAACCGCGGCTACAAGATCGCCATCTGCGACCAGGTGGAGGATCCGGCTCAGGCCAAGGGGATCGTCAGGCGCGAAGTCATCCGGGTGATCACGCCGGGCACCGTCACCGATCCGGCGATTCTCGACGAGCGGCGCAACAACTACATCCTCGCGGTCTATAAGCTGAACCGCTACTACGGGCTGGCTGCCTGTGATTTGACGACCGGTTCCTTTGAGGCGACGGCCTTGATCACGGGCGCGACAGCGGCCAAGCTGCTGGATGAAGTCGTCCGTTACGCGCCTTCTGAAATCCTGGTCGCGCCGATATTTAGGGAAGACCCGCTTTTTACCGTGTTGACTGATAAATATAACATCGTGCTGACAACACGTCCTGATAACAATTTTTCACTTGAATCCGTGGAGAAGTGGCTTGAACCGGTCGAAGGTCAGCAGCCGCTCTGGAGCCATGCCGCCGCGGCGATCCTGATTTACCTGGCTGAAACACAGCGTGTCAAGCCCAGCCATATCAAGCCCGTCCAGGCGTACACGCTGGATGCGTTCATGAACCTGGACCCGATCGCGCGGCGCAATTTGGAGATTACGGAAACGATTCGCGACCAGAACCGCAAGGGGAGCCTGCTGTGGGCGATCGATCGCACGGTAACATCCCTGGGCAGCCGGCTGCTGCGCCGCTGGATCGAGCAGCCGCTGCTCAACGGCTCGGATATCCGGCAGCGTCAGGATGCGGTGAGCGCATTTAAAGAGCAGTTCATGCGCCGCCAGGAGCTGCGCGAATGCCTGCATGGCATCCACGATCTGGAGCGTTTGGGCGGCAAGCTGGCCATGGGCCAGGCCAACGGACGGGACCTGGCCGCCCTATGCCAAACGCTCGGCAAGCTGCCGGCGGTCCGCCGCCATCTCGACGGCATCGATGAAGGCTGGCTCGCTGAACTGGCGGGGCTGATCGACGACATGCCGGATCTTACCGGGTTGCTGGAGCGCGCGCTGGTCGATGACCCGCCGGTCAGCATCAAGGAAGGCGGCCTGATCCGTGCCGGCTTCGACGAGCAGATCGACCGCCTGCGCGAAGCGGCCACCAACGGCCAGCAGTGGATTCTCGACCTGGAGAAGGGCGAGCGGGAAAAAACGGGGATCAAGAGCCTTAAGGTCAGCTACAACCGGGTTTTCGGCTACACGATCGACGTGACCAAGGCCAACCTGGCCCAGGTGCCCGAACACTACCAGCGCCGCCAGACGCTGGCCAACTCCGAACGATATGTCACACCTGAACTCAAGGAAATGGAAGACACCATCCTGAGCGCCCAGCAAAAGCTGATCGCGCGCGAATACGATGTCTTCTGCACGCTCCGGGACGCGGCGGCCGAGCGCATCCGCGCATTGCAGCAAACGGCCCAGGCTTTGGCGACTCTGGATGTTCTCGCGGCGCTGGCCGAACTGGCCGACCGGGAGAATTACTGCCGGCCTGAAGTCGACCTGTCCGACCAGCTGCGCATCCGCCAGGGCCGCCACCCGGTTGTCGAACGTGTGCTGCCATCCGGCGAGTTTGTCCCCAACGACCTGGCTATGGACATGAACGCGGCCCGCCTGATGATCCTGACCGGCCCCAACATGGCCGGCAAGTCGACCTACATGCGCCAGGTGGCCTTGATCGTGCTGCTGGCCCAATGCGGGAGTTTCGTACCGGCCGCCGAAGCCCATATCGGGCTGGTCGACCGTATTTTCACCCGGATCGGTGCCAGCGACGACCTGGCCGGCGGCGCCTCGACATTCATGGTCGAGATGAGTGAAGTGGCCCAGATCCTGCAGCACGCGACACCGCGCAGCCTCCTGATCCTCGATGAGATCGGCCGGGGAACCAGCACGTACGACGGACTTAGTATCGCCTGGTCCGTGATCGAGCATGTCGCCGATCGCGACAACCTGGGCTGCCGGACGTTGTTTGCCACCCACTACCACGAGCTGACCGACCTGGCGCTCAAGATGCCTGGCGTTTTCAACAGCCATGTTGCGGTCAACGAAGAGGGCGGCCGGGTCAATTTCCTGCACCAGATCCGCGCCGGCAGCTGCGATGACAGTTACGGCATCGAGGTGGCCCGGCTGGCCGGTGTCCCGGGCGACGTCGTCGTGCGCGCCCAGGAGATCTTGCTTCAGCTTGAGCAGGAGATGGGGCCGCGCCAGAAACTAAAGGTTCGGCGCAACGCCCGGCCGATGGACGGGCAGATCGATTTGTTCAGCGCCAGCCAGGCCCTCAAGAACACCGATGGGATCATCGAGCAGCTCAGCGAACTGGATATTCAGCAGCTCACGCCGCTGGACGCGCTTAACCTGCTTCATGATCTGCATCAGCGGGCCGGAAGGGGCAAAAGGAGCCAGACATGAGCCGTATCCATTTGCTGGACCAGCAGACCGCCAACGCCATCGCGGCCGGAGAAGTCGTCGAGCGTCCCTCGTCGGTGGTCAAGGAGCTGGTTGAAAATGCCCTCGATGCCGGCGCGTCGGTTGTGACGGTCGCGATCAGCCAGGGCGGCATTCGGGAGATCAGCGTGACCGACAACGGTTCGGGGATGGATTTTGAGGATGCCCGGTTGGCCTTTGGCCGTCACGCAACCAGCAAGCTCAGCCGGATCGAGGATCTCGACGCGATCGCCACAATGGGGTTTCGCGGCGAAGCCCTGGCCAGCATCGCAGCGGTTGCCAAGGTCACGCTGGAAACACGCCCGCCGGAGCAGGAAGAGGGGACACGGATTGTGATCGAGGGCGGCGAACTTCGCGAGCAGCAGCCGGCCGGCTGCCCGCACGGTACGCGCATTCTGGTCAGGGACCTGTTCTACAACGTGCCGGCCCGCTTCAAGTTCCTGCGCAAGGACAGCACCGAGGCCGGTCATGTGGCCGAATTAGTCGAACGAATCGCCCTGGCGCGGCCGGACGTGTCATTCCGCCTCTACCATAACCAGCAGGAACTGCTGCACACCCCGGGCAACAACGACTTGCTGAGCGCCGTCTACGCTGTCTGGGGACGCCAGACGGCCCAGGCCTGCCTGCCGCTCGAAGCCGCCCAAGGGCCGCTTAGCATGAGCGGCTACGTCGGCAGCCCGGAGATCGCGCGGGCCACGCGAGGGCAGCAGTGCTTTTATGTCAATGGCCGCCTGGTGCGCTCGCGGGCCATGACCACGGCTTTGGACGAAGCCTGCAAGACGCATTTCATGAAAGGCAAACATGCGGTCGCGCTGCTTTTTGTCAGCATTCCGGCACAATTGGTGGATATCAACGTCCACCCGCAGAAAATGGAAGTCCGGTTCTGGCAGGACGGCGAAGTCTTCCGCCTCGTCTACCACGCGATCCGTACCGCCCTTCAGGGCGGCGCGGGGATAGCGGCGGCACAAAACGAGCAAGAGGAAGAAGAGGAGGGGAGCGGCGCGAGCGGGGAGACTCCGCATCCTGAGCCTGCCAGGCCCGAACCGCTTCCGCCCCTGGTTCAGCGTCAGCTGCCGCTTCGTCTGGCCGACCAGCCGCGTGCGGAAACGCCGGCGGCTCCAATGGCCGCCGAACCGCCCGAAACGGCCGTGTCGGAAAAGATGACGATCGGGGCGCTGGCCGATGCCCGCCTGGCCGGCACCTTGTTCCAGACCTACCTGGTGCTGGAGCTGGGGCAGGATGTGCTTCTGGTCGACCAGCATGCCGCGCACGAGAAGATTCTCTTTGAAAGGCTGATCGCCCGGCACCGGCACAACCGGCAATCTGGCGAGCGCCTGACCCAGGATTTGCTTGTCCCCGCTGTCGTCGCGGTTAGCCGCAGCGAGCTTCAAGCTATTCAGGATTCGGAACAGCGGCTAAGTGAACTCGGCTTCGCCTGCACCGTGCTCGGTCCCGCGTCGGTCGCCATCCGCAGCGTGCCCGATACCGGCGACCGCGCACTGGAGCCGGAAGCGGCCTTCCGTGTCGCGCTCGCCGCGCTGCGGCAGGACACCATGCAAGCGGAGGACGATATCGAGGACTTCTTTTACCAGATGTCCTGCAAGGCGGCCGTCAAGGCGCATGACAGGCTGTCAGACGATGAAATCCAGCAGCTGCTGTCCGATCTGATCCAGCTCGACGACCCCTACCAGTGCCCGCACGGCCGGCCCGTGATTGTGCGCCTGACCCGACGGGAAATCGAGAAACGCTTCCGGCGCATTGTCTGATGGAACCGGTTATCGTGATCACAGGGCCTACGGCCAGCGGCAAGAGCGCCGTCGCGCTCGGCCTGGCCGAACGGCTAAGCGGCGAGATCGTGTCTGCGGACTCGATGCAGGTATACCGCGGCATGGATATCGGCACGGCTAAGGCGACACCGGCCGAAAGAGCCCGGGTCGTCCATCACCTGCTGGATATCCGGGAGCCGGGCGAACCGTTCAGCGTCGTCGACTACCAGCGCGAGGCTTCGGCCGCGATCCGCCAGATCCAGGCCAGGGGCAAAACGGCGATCCTGTGCGGCGGAACCGGGCAGTACCTGAGCGCCCTGATCGAGGGGATCACGTTTGCCCCGGCCGGAGCCGACCCTGCGCTTCGCGCCGAACTGGAACACCGGGCAGAGCGCACCGGCGCGGCAGGCCTCTGGGACGAACTGGCGCAGCTGGATCCGGCCTCGGCTGCGCGGATCGCACCGGGCGATAAAAAACGCCTGATTCGCGCCCTGGAGGTGTGCCGCCTGACCGGGCGCCCGATGAGCGAACACGTGGCGCGTTCGCACGAAACAGAACCGGCATTCACGTTCCGCTCGTTCTGCCTCAACCACGACAGACCTGTGCTGTACCGCCGTATCGACCAGCGTGTCCTTGACATGATCGGGCAGGGTCTGCTCGAAGAGGTCCGGTCTTTACTGGCCCGTCCGCTGCCATCTGGCAGTACCTGCCTGCAGGCAATCGGATACAAAGAGCTATCTGAGACGATCACCGGAAGCCAGCCGCTGTCCGAAGCGGTGGAACGGATCCAGCAGGCTTCGCGCCGCTATGCCAAGCGCCAGTTGACCTGGTTTCGTAAAATGAAGAACATGATTTGGCTCGAAAATATGGATACAGGCGATGCAATAAGCCATATCATGGTTAATATACACGAATAATTCATCGTCTCTTAATTATTCATGTGATGTTTTAGGGTTAGTAATGGCCTCCAGCCCATTGATTTGTCCGGCAGATGCGGTTAGCCTGAACGCAGACGCCTGGTCAGAAACATCGTGTTGGAGGTTACATCAAATGCAAAATTCAGAACGCAGGGATATGCGCATTCAGGAACCATTCCTGAATCATTGCCGCCGGGACAAGGTTCCGGTTACGGTCGAGATCCTCGATCGCCATGAGAAAAAAGGCCAGATCGTCGGTTTCGACAATCAGGCCATCATTCTGGAAGACGAGAACGGTCAGATTATGATTTACAAGCGGTCGATTATCGCGATTCGCCCGTTGGAGGCCGTGAATTACATCTTTAACGATGCCTACCGCCAGGAACAGCCCTTAAAGGGCTACCCGGAATACCCCGCAAACTTTTCCTAGTACCTGACATTCAGGCGTGTCAAAGGGAATGGGGCTGTATGCCGGGTTTTCCGGCATCAGCACCATTTTTCCATCTACATTGGCCAGGGTCTTGACGGTCGCCTCTTCGCCAACCAGGGCGACGATGATGTCGCCCTGCATGGCGGTGCTTTGACGCCGGACGATGACATAGTCGTTGTTCAAGATCGCGGCGCCGACCATCGAGTCGCCGTGCACCTTCAGGGCGAAGACGTCGCCGTCATCGGCAAAGAAATCAGCGGGAAAGGGAAGAGAGCGCTCGATGTTCTCTTCGGCCAGGATGGGAACGCCGGCGGTGACTTGCCCGACAACCGGCAGATAAACCGGTTTGTTCTCGTACTGGTCCGGGATCGTGATCGCACGCCGTTTGCCGCTGGAATAGCTGATCCGACCGGATTCCTGCAAGCGCTTGAGATGGCCGTGAATCGTCGATGTCGAGCGGATGCCGACACCGGCGCAAATATCGCGTACAGCCGGCGGATAGCCTTTTTCGCGAATGTAGTTTACAATAAAATCGTAAACAATGTTGACTGTGTCGTCAACATTGGCGCGTGTAAAACGGTATTTGGACATATCGGCACCTCCAGCTGATCAAGCAACAACTTTAACATGATTGTAACAAGCATGTGCGGCTTTGTCAAACTTTTGTTCGCCCAAAATCGGGCGAAAACGCTTTGGCAGGTGAAAAATTGCGTGTTATACGCTATAATCACTCCTGACATTGCTCGATAGCGAGGAACGATATGGTAAGTGATCAGATCAGGGATACGGCCAAACGCATCTTCGGCAGGATCCGGGCGGGTTTCGCCGCGCTGGGTGAGCAGCTGCGCACGTTTGGCGAGGCCGTTTCCGGTCGTGTCAGGACCTGGACCGACGCACGCCGCCGGCCAACGCCCAAGGCCCCGGTCCGCCGTGTCGGCATCAGCGAGCGTATGGACAGCACCGCCCAGGTGACGAAGCTGATCAACCAGAACAAGAAGCGGCCGAAGCGGATTCGCCCGATCCGCCGGCTCAGCCGGCAGCGCGTGTACCGGCTGCAGGGCTATACGACCGTATCCAAGATCAACAGCCGCAGAAAGTCGGAGAAACGCCAGCGATTGCTGCGCCAGCTGTTGTTGTACTTGATCATCATCCTGGTCGTGATCATGCTGTTTTACCTGTATAACCCGATCCGCGACCTGGCGGAGTGGTCCCGGATCATCGGCATCCGCGACATCAAGGATCTGACCGGCACGACCGTGATGCCAACACCGGTGATAACCCCGACGATCACACCCACAGCCTGACCTGGCGGGAAGAATCCGGCTTGTTTTCCCGTGATATTTCCAACTAGTCAAAATAATAATTTTGACTAGTTGGGAGGGGGTCAAAACGCAATCAGCCGCTTTTGGCCTCTTCCGGGGTCTTCTGGCGCAGCCTGTTGACGTCACAGGTCATCAGGACCAGATCCAGCCATCGATCCTGCTTCCAGCCGACTCGCGGCAATCGGCCGTTGACCACAAATCCAAACTGCTCGTGAAAACGTATGCTCGCTTCATTGCCGCTGTCGATCGCCGCGACGATCGTTTGCAAGTTGCTTTTTGCGGCCTGATCCAGGATACGCCGCATCAGCTGTTTGCCAATGCCCTGTCCCGCGTATTCCGGCAACACGTAGATCGAGTTCTCCGCACTGGGCCAATAGCCTTCCGGCGCGCGAAAATCGGACAAGCAGCTGTATCCGACAATCCGATCCTGAGCGGCCGCCACCCAGACCTGGTGCTCCGGCGTGTCCAGGTGCTTCTGGAGCCAGGCGGCCGTCTCTTCCAGGTCCATCGCCCGGTAGCGCCAGCTGCTGGTCGTATGCCCGATAAACCAGGCCATGATCGCCTGGATGCCGGCCGCGTCGCCAAAGCGGGCCAGCCGGATCTTTGCGTTTTTCTGTTCGGTCATCGCCTTGTCCTCCAAGAACAAATGTTCGGGACAGCCGCATCGCAAGAATATCCGAAACAATCCCATTATAACAAGCAGCACGCCGGATGGATCGCTTGCCGAAAAAAATGATCGCGTTATAATGGCGTTATGGTTTTACGCAACAGTGTACGCAACATCATGAGGACACCCGTCAAGTCGCTGCTGTTTTTACTGCTGCTGACCCTGCTGACGGCCTTGTTGGGACAGGGCCTGGCCATGCTGGCCGGCAGCCGGTCGATGCTGGCGGCAGCCGATCGGACGTTCACGACCGTCGTCCAGGTCGATGGTCTGGTTCGGGACGAACCGGGCCGTGATCGGGTGGCCGAACTAACCGGTCACGCGACGGTCCTGGCGGTCGATCAGGAGCGCTCCGCCAGCGCCTGGGTCGAATCGATCCGGGTCCCGCAGCAGGAAACGGCTCTTGAGCACCTGGCGATCTTGCAGTTCACGGTTCGGCATATCCTGGATACCGGAGCGATTATCGGCCTTGTTCAGGAAGTATCCTTCGGGCCTGGCGTTCGGGCAAACACGTACGTGGGCCTGTCCCCTGCCGATCTGAACGGACAGCCTTTGCCAGTTTTGTGGCAAAAGGGGCATCGCTACATCGCGATGGGCTATCTTTTTCCGACACAGACCCCGATGAAGCAGCTGACGATCGCCCCGAACCTCGGCCATGTGCCGGTCACGCCGCCCGGGGGCAGCCTGGAACAGCTCAAGGCAGTCCTGGATATCACGGACCAGGCGGACGTGGATCCGATTTGGCGGGAACTGGCCCAGGCCTGCGAGGTGCTGGACGGCTCGTTTCCCGTGACGATGACCCGTTCGATCGAGATCACCCGCCCCTTTTACGAACGTGAGACCTATCTGACCAGCGGCCGCTTTTTTCTGGGCTCCGAATATAACGCAGACGCCGATGTCTGCCTGGTCAGTGACCGGCTCGCGAATCTGCTGGACGTCCAGAGCGGCGATGAGGTCTTTTTGAACCTTCATGCCGGCGTTGGCGACCAGTCGAATACAAGCTACTGGCCCGACTCGGCCGAAAACGGCTTTCTGCGCCAGGCCTCTTTCCGGATTGTCGGCACGTTCAAGGACGTGGAAAGCCAGCAGTACCAGATCTATCTGCCGCAGGCAAACTGGGCGGCACAAAAGACCCGTCTTAGCCAGTCGGTCCGGTTCCAGGTCGAAAACAGCCGGGTTGACCGATTTGTCGCAGCCGCGTCAGATCGGCTGCCTGAAACCTGCAGTTTGACCGTGTACGACCAGGGCTATGCGGACGCCGTCAAGCCGATCCGCGCTTTGCAGGCCATGGCCCTGCGCCTGGCTGCAGGAACCCTGGCCGCAGCAATTCTGACCTTGCTGCTGTTCGTCCACCTGCAGATCAGCCGGCAGCGAGACAGCGCCCGGATCATGCTTGCCCTGGGCAGCGGCCAGGCTCGGACCTGGGCCAGCCTGGCCCTGAGCTGTGTCCTGCCCGGTTTGCTGGCAGCCGTGCTGGGCTCGGCAGCCGGCGCGCTGGCTGCCGGTCCGGTGACGCAAAAGGTCTGGCAGTCATTGCAGCAACTGCCGGAAACCGACCTGCGCTTCAGCATCCGCAAACTGGCGCCGCCAGTCTCTTTTTCGGCCGAATTGCCTGCGGCAGGCCAGGAGGCCTGGCTGGCCGGATGCCTGCTGCTGGCCCTGCTGCTGGTCCTGACCTTCGCCGCCGCGCGTCAGGTGGTCCATCGTCAGGCCCTGGCGCCTGGACTTGCCGACGACCTGCCTCGGAGCGGCCGACGGACGGGGACGCGTCCGCTGCCTGCTGCCCGGCCCCTGTTGCTCAGGCCGCTGTCGCTGCGGTTGGCCTTGCTGGCGATTGCCCGGCGGCCGGCGCGCAGCCTGATCGTCCCCGCGGTTAGCCTCGTCTTGTCATCTTTGGTGGTCCTGCTTGGCCAGGTTCAGCTGACCCAGGCCGGCCAGCTGGCCAATGTGCACGAGCAGATCCCCGTAAGAGCCTGGTTTACGCCTTACCAGGGCACGCGCAATTTCAATTTCGGCCTTTCCATGACAGGCGATGTCAATGCGGTCTTTCATGGTCAGCCGGACCGCCCGGAACCGACCTGGCGAAGGAATATGCTGACAGGTAACGTCACCGGGCTGACGCCCGAGAAGGCTCAGGCCGAGCGCGAACAGATGCTGGCCGCGACGCCGGATATCCGGGATCGGGTGCTCAGCACGCGTTTCCGTTACCGCATGGAAGGTAAAACCGCTTCGGCCGACGGTACGCCGGTTTCGCCTGCGCTGCCGCTCTGGCCGGATATCCCCCGGCACAACAACGCCTGGGGTTACGACTGGTTTGTCCAGGAAGTGCTTGGCTACTTTGACCTGATCTTCACCGAGGACCTGATGCTGACCCCCGCCTTGATGCAGCAAGCGCCGGCGGTCACGTTCCTTCACGGTTACGATCGCCAGAGTTTCAAGGCGGCCCAACGCATCTGCGTTCTGCCGGAGGACCTGATGCGCGCACAAGGCTGTGTGCTTGGCGATACGGTCCGCCTGACCGCTTTCATGGTGCTGGGCGAAGCCCAGATCCTGATCGATGGCTGGGATGTGCGCATCGTCGGCAGCTATCCGCGCCAGGCCCGTGCACCGACCATCTACATGCCCTGGCTGCTGCTGTTTGAAAACGAATTCATCCCGGACGGCGTTTTCCAGGCCATGCCGGACCGTGATCTGGCGTTGCCAGTCAAGCAGATCCTGCCGGGCGAATACCTGGCCGAGTCGGTCTACAGCGCCGTGCTGACCCTGGACGGGACAGACGACCTGACTCAGTTTAAAGATCGCCTTGAAGACATGGACTTTACGGAATCGGGCAAACTGGGCGGCCGGCGCATCGCCGTCGTCATCGACGACAAGGAACTGGCCGAAACGATCCAGACCCTGACCCGCCAGCTGCGCCTGATGGACCTGATCATCCCGGTGGTGCTGTTCCTGACAGCCGTGATCGGGTTCGTCGTCTCCTGGCTGCTGTCGCGCCACCGCGTGCGCGAATATGCCCTGATGCGCTCCCTGGGCAGCGGCCACAGCCAGGCGTTTGCGGCCTTTTTCCTGGAGCAGGCCATCCTGTTCGCCGCCGGTATTGTGCCGGTTCTGGTCTGGCTTCAGATCAACGGGCAGACGGCCGGCCTGGCCGGCCTGTTCGCGCTCTGTTACGGCTGCGGGATCATCGTGTCGATCAGCGTGCTGCGTCACCGCTCGGTCCTGGATGTGCTGCTCGACCCGTCTTGACAAAGGAGAAACGAAACATGCTCTTGGAACTCGACCATGTCGCCTACACGTATACGACCCGCAGCCAGTCTGTGGCCGCGCTCAAAGACGCGACCGCTTCCTTTGCCGCAGGTGGCCTTTACGCCATCATCGGCAAGTCCGGATCGGGCAAGTCGACGCTGCTTTCCCTAATCGCCGGCCTGATGCTGCCGACCGGCGGCGAAGTCCGCTATGACAACGTGGCGACGCGTGCGATGGATCTGAACCGCTACCGGCGGGATATGGTGACGGTTATTTACCAGTCCTTCAACCTGTTCCCGCTCCTGACAGCCCTGGAAAATGTCGCTTATCCGCTTGAGCTCAAGGGAATCAAGGCGGCCCCGGCCCGCGCCGAAGCCGCGCGGCACATCGCCAGCGTCGGCCTGGCTGAGGATTTGCATCGCCGCTTTCCGGACCAGCTCAGCGGCGGCGAACGCCAGCGGGTCGCGATCGCCCGGGCCCTGGCGACCGGGTCGCGCCTGATCCTGGCCGACGAGCCGACCGGCAACCTGGACGAAGCCACCGGCGCCGTTGTCGTCGACCTGCTGGCCGACCTGGCGCGCCGGCAGCAGGTCACCGTGATCCTGGTGACCCACGACCGTGACATCGCCCGCCAGGCAGATGAAATCTACCGGATGCGCGACGGTGTTTTGCTCAGGAACGATCCGGCTGTTTGACCATCATCTGGTTGACGGCGCTGACCACGGCGCGCAGCGAGGACTTGCTGATGCTCGAGCTGACGCCGGCGCCGATGTAGAGCTTGTTGCCGCCGTTTTGCACCTGGACGTACGTGATCGCCTTGGAGGTTGAACCGCGCTCCAGGGCGTGCTCGTGGTAGGCCGTGATTTCCAGCGGGCTGCCCAGGTACTGGCGCAGGGCCTGGCAGAAGGCGTCAAGCAGGCCGTTGCCGGTGCCGGACACCGATACGCTTTTCCCGTTGTGCTGCAGCGTCCCCGAGAAGGCGACATGCTGGTCGTCGATCATCTCTTCCTTGTAACCGGTCAGCATCAAAGGCTTCATCAGGTTGACATACGTGTCCTGGAAGAGCTGGTGGATTTCATCCGGCTTTAGTTCGCGCTGCTGGCGGTCCGAGACCGCGGTCACGATCTGGCTGAAGGCTTGTTGGACCGGCTTGGGCAGCAGCAGCCCGTAGAACTGTTCGAGGATATAGGCGACGCCGCCCTTGCCCGACTGGCTGTTGATGCGGATGATCGGCTCGTAGCTGCGCCCGACGTCGATCGGATCGATCGGCAGGTAAGGGACGCTCCAGGGTCCCTTCCGCTTGCGGAAGGCGGCCAGCCCCTTGTTGATCGCGTCCTGATGTGAACCGGAAAAGGCCGTATAAACGAGCTTGCCGGCATACGGGTGGCGCGGCGGGACGGCCATGCGCGTCGTTTCCTCGTAGATGTCGATCAGGCTGTTGATGTCCGAAAGGTCGAGGCCGGGGTCGATGCCCTGGGAAAAAAGATTCAGGGCCAAGGCGACCAGGTCGGCGTTGCCGGTCCGCTCGCCGTTGCCGAACAGGGTGCCTTCGACCCGTTCGGCCCCGGCCAGCAGGCCGAGCTCGGTCGCCGCCACGGCGGTGCCGCGGTCGTTATGCGTGTGCAAACTGACGATGATCGATTCGCGGTGCCGGGTGCTGCGGCAGAAATATTCAATCTGGTCGGCATAGACGTTGGGCGTTGACATCTCGACGGTAGCCGGCAGGTTGATGATCGCCTTGTTCTCCGGTGTCGGCTGCCAGACATCGCAGACCGCGTCACAGATGCGCACCGCGAAATCCATTTCCGTGCCGGTAAAGCTTTCCGGCGAGTACTCGAAGACGAACTCGGTTCCGGAAGTGTCCCGGGCGGCGATCTCCCGGATCAGGCGGGCGCCGCTGACTGCCAGTTCCAAACACTGGTCCTGGTTCATGCCAAACACGACGTCGCGCTGCAAGACCGAGGTGGAGTTGTACAGGTGGACCACCGCCTTTTTGCACCCTTCGAGGGCGGCAAATGTCTTCTCGATGATGTGCGGGCGCGACTGGGTCAAGACCTGGATGGCGACATCGTCGGGGATCAGGCCGTTCTCGATCAGGTGGCGCGTGAAGGCGAATTCGGTGTCCGAAGCCGCTGGAAAACCGATCTCGACCGTTTTGAACCCCATTTCGACCAGTCTTTTGAAAAAAAGCAGCTTCTGGTCCAGGTTCATCGGCACCTCAAGGGCCTGGTTGCCGTCGCGCAAGTCAACGCTGCACCAGATCGGCGACCGGGTGAGCCGACGGCCGGGCCACTGACGGTCAGGCAGGCTGACCGATTGGTACGGTGCATATTTTTCAAAATTTTTCATGTGTGCCTCCTCCCTGTTTTCCCGCGTGTCGCCGGACACGGCGGGAAAAACAAAAAACCTTCCGTCTCAAAGAATATCTGAGACGAAAGGTTAAACTTCCGCGGTACCACTCACATTCACGTCCCTTACGGGACATGCGCTTGCCGGATACGGGCCGGGGCCGATATCCTGTCCCTGTAGCGGGAGACACCCGATATCGCTTACTGGACAGATCGTTCGGCGATATGCACTCCGGGGCGAGTTCGGTTCAGGCGCCATACCGCTTCACACCAGATCGCGGCTCTCTGGAATGGTTTTCCCAACCTACTGTTCCCCATCGACGTGACAGAGGATCAAATTGTCGTGGTGCACAGGACATGCCTGATGTGTTCCTAATGTATCACAGGTGAAAAGCAGCGTCAAGCGCACGAAACGCGTGCTTTTTTGTCGCTTTTCTGACCTTTGGCCGGATCAGGTGGTGTCGCGCACCTTGAGCTCGGGCTCGATCAGGATTCGCTGGCGCCCCCGGGCCGGGAACGTGTCGATTTCGCGCATCAGGGCCTGAAGGGCTTCGCGGCCCAGTTTGTCGCGGGGCTGGGAGACGGTGCTGAGACCGACCAGCGGCAGCGAGGCGCAGCCGATGTCGTCGAAACCGATGATCCCCAGGTCGGCCGGCACCGCCACATCGTGTTCGCGGGCATATTGCAGGACCCCCATGGCGATGATATCGTTGCCGCAAAAAACGGCATCCGGCGGCTTAGCCGTTTTTAAAAGTTCGGCGATGCGCGCGTAACCACTTTCCTGGCGAAACGGCCCGTAGCTGATCAGGCGCGTATCGACCGCCAGGCCGTGTTCCTGGAGCGTCTTCTGGTACGCCATCAGGCGGATCTGGTTGGACGGCGACGTCTCGATGCCGCCGACATAGGCGATACGCCGGTAACCGCGCTCGATCAGGTGGTTGACCGCCAAACGGGCGCCGGCCTCGTGGTCGACCTCGATGTAGCTGAGGTCGTCGGGCATGGCGTGCCAGAACAGGACGACCGGCAGATTGAGCGCCTCGAGGGCGCCGGGCCGGATAAAGGCTGTTGGCTTGAGGATGATCCCCTCGACACGCTGCTCGACCATGATGCGCAGCTTTTCCTGTTCCTTGACCGGATCCCAGCCGGTGTTGCAGATCATGGTCGTGAAGCCGGCCTCGTCGGCCGCGGCATTGACCGCCATCGTGATGTCGGCAAAAAAAGGATTGGACACATCAGGCACGACCACGGCGATGATATCGGATTTACGGCGAACCAGGCTGCGGGCAATGGCGTTGGGCTGGTAGCCCATTTCCCGGGCCAGTTCGAAGATGCGCTGGCGCGTCACCTCGCTGACGTCGGAGCGCCCGTTCAGGGCGCGGGAGACGGTCGCGTAGGAGACGCCGGCGCGTTCGGCGATGTCCTTGATCGTGATCATGCGGGTTTATGTCCCTCCTTTTGGCTCTCAAGGCGGTCGAGCCAGGCGGCGATATCCTGCCAGACCTGGTCCCGGTTCACCTCGTTAAGCATCTCGTGGCGGCCGCCCGGGTAGAGCTTCAAGTCTGCTTTGCGGCCGTTGGCCAGCAGCTGTTCCCGAACCGAATGCGGGCCGGCGCCATACTGGCCGATCGGGTCATCGCCGCCGGAAAGGAGCAGCATCGGCAGCGATTGCGGGACCTGCTTGGCCCAATCCGGCTGCGAAACGAGGTGCAGCCAGGTCAGCAGGTCGCGGTAGCCGGCGCTGGTGAACGTGAACCCGCACAGAGGGTCGGCGACATAGGCGTCGACAATCGTCTCATCCCGGCTTAGCCAGTCGACGGGCGTCCGGGGCTTGTCGATCCGGTCCAGCTGTCCCGCGGCCATCAGCCGGGCCAGGAAATCGTTCGGCCTTTGGGGGCCGCCCAGCCAGCCTGTCAGGTTGGCCAGGGCAAGGCCGGGCAGCACGGCCGGATTGCGTCCGGATGTACCGGAAAAAATCGCGCCCGCATAACGGCCGCCCGAGCGGGCGCAGACCAGGCGGGCGATAAATGAGCCCATCGAGTGCCCGAACAGGACGCAGGGCGCGTCGGGCACCGTCTGCCGGGCCTGGTCCAGGGCGGCGGCGACATCGTCAAGCACGCGCCGGCTGCCCTGCCTGGGACCAAAATAACCCAGACCATCTGGCCCCGCGGCCGATTGCCCGTGACCGGGCAGATCAAAGATCAGGACCGCGTGCCCCTGGCCGGTCAGAAAGCGGCAGAACCCATCGTAGCGGGCCATGTGTTCGGCCATGCCGTGGATCACCTGGATCAAAAAGCGCGGCGGACCCTCAGGCCGGTACAGACGGGCTTGGATCAGACCGGTTTCCGTCGCCGATTCAAAGGCGAACGATTCGACGCGCATGTTTTGTGTCACATCATCCCTCGATTCAACGGGCCGTCAAATAGCCCTGGTGGACGAGCAGCTCGGCGGTCAGGATCGCACCACCGGCTGCCCCGCGAATGGTGTTGTGCGACAGGCAGGTGAATTTCCAGTCAAAGACCGGGTCCTCGCGCAGACGGCCGATCGTGACCGCCATGCCGTTTCCGGCCATGCTGTCCAGCGCCGGCTGGGGACGGGTGTCATCGGGCTGGTAGATCAGGAACGGCTGGGGTGCCGACGGCAGATTGGCCTGCTGGGGCAGGCCGCGAAAAGCGGCCCAGCTATCCAGGATCTCCTGGCGGGACACAGGCCGGGCGAAGCGGACCGACAGGGCCGCCGTGTGGCCCTCCTGGACCGCGACCCGGTAGCACTGGGCCGAAATCTTCGGCTTTAAGGCCTTGATGATGCCGCTGTTGCTGAGCGTGCCCCAGATTTTGAGCGGCTCCTGCTCGCTCTTGTCCTCTTCCCCCCCGATGTAGGGGATCAGGTTGCGCTCCATTTCCGGCCAGTCGGCAAAGGTTTTACCGGCGCCGGATATCGCCTGGTACGTGGCGACAATGATCGTCTCCGGCTCATAGGCCATCAAGGGGGCCAGTGCGGGGACGTAACTTTGGATCGAGCAGTTGGGCTTGACCGCGATAAAACCGCGTTTTGTGCCCAGGCGGCGGCGCTGAAGATCGATCAGGCCGGCGTGGTCCGGGTTGACTTCCGGGATGATCATCGGCACGTCCGCTGTCCAGCGGTGCGCGGAGTTGTTGGAGACGACCGGTGTCTCAAGCCGGGCAATCCGCTCTTCCAGGGCACGGATGTCGTCCTTTTTCATGTCGACGGCGCAAAAGACGAAGTCGACCGTATCGATCCAGTCTTCCAGGTTGTCTGTGGCCAGCACGTTCAGGCCGGCGACCTTCTCCGGAATCGTTTCAGTCAGTTTCCAGCGGCCCTTGACCGCTTCCCGATAAGACTTGCCGGCGGAGCGGGCCGAAGCCGCCACCGCGGTCACCTCGAACCAGGGATGGTCTGCCAGCAGCGTGACGAAACGCTGGCCGACGTAGCCTGTGGCGCCGATAATGCCGGTACGCAGTTTGTTTTTCATGCACTTCCCACCTTTGTGTCCACAAGATACGGACAAATGTATGTGTCCGATGCATTCTACCATATCCGGACGCCTGCCGCAACGGGTGCGGCTGTCCTTATTATAACGAAAACTATGGTAAAATGAAGCCATCGGTGATCGCCGGCCATCCTGCCGTGCGCACCTGGAGGTTGATCATGTCCCAAACACCCGTTTTCGCCCGCCTGGACGAGTTCCTGGATTATTTCCAGGCCATTCGCGAGCGATCCCCTTTGACCATCCGCGAGTACCGCTATGACCTGGTCCAGTTCTTCCGATTCCTGCTGCGCCGCCGCCGCCTGGCACCGTCCGACACACCGTTCGAGGAAATTGGCATTGACGGGATCGACGACAAACTGCTCCGGTCGGTGCGCCTGACCGACCTTTATGCCTACATGACCTGGCTCAGCCGCGAACGCCGCTGCGGCCCGGCCGCACGGGCCCGCCAAACGGCGGCCCTCAAGGCTTTTTTCGCCTATCTGAAGAACAAGGCCTTTGTGCTCGAGGATAACCCGGCGCTCGAACTGGAATCGCCCCGCCAGCTGCGACAGCTGCCGCGCCACCTCTCGCTGGATGAGAGCCGCCAGCTGCTGGATACGGCGGACAACCCCGACAATCCGCGCTCGGCGCGGGATGTCTGCATTTTGACCTTGTTTCTCAATTGCGGCCTGCGCCTGTCCGAGCTTTGCTCGATCGACCTGGCCGACATCCGCGAGGACACGCTGGTCGTCCTGGGCAAGGGCGGCAAGGAACGGACGATCTATCTCAACGGCGCCTGCATCGACGCCCTCGAGGACTACCTGTCCGAGCGACCCGCAGCCAACCTTAAGGATCCTCAGGCGCTTTTTATCAGCCGCCTGCGCCGCCGGATCAGCCCCAAGACGGTCCAGCTGCTGCTTAAGCACTACCTGCTCCAGGCCGGTCTGGATCCGCGCCGCTACTCCGTGCACAAGCTGCGTCATACCGCGGCTACCCTGATGTACAAGTACGGCAAGGTCGATATCCGCGCCCTGCAGCAGATACTGGGCCACGCCAGCGTGGCGACCACCGAGATCTATACCCATATCGACAACGAATCCCTGCACCAGGCGGTCGAGGCCAACCCGCTCAATCAGCACCGGCCCGGGCGCAGGCGCTCGGCAAAATCGGGCGTATAGGCCGAATTGGCCGAAGCGCGCTCCTGTCCCAGGATGTTTGTGAAGCCCAGGTCCAGGGCGGCGTCGAGCACCTGGCGGTACTCCCAGGTCGTCAAGCGCCGGTCCAGCTCCGGGTGACCGGCCAGGCGTGTTTCCTGGGGCGTGTACTGGCACATCAGGGACAGCGGGGTCTGGAGCGGCACCGATCGGGCGAGCTGGCGCACCACCTCGAGCGAGTCGCGCCAATGGCCTGGCAAAACCAGGTGGCGGATGACGACGCCGCGCCGGAGCAGACCGTCGGAACCAAAAACCGCATCTGGCTGCAGACGGAGCATGGCCTGGATTGCCGCCAGGGCGACGGGCGGGTAGTCCGGCGCGCCGGCCAGATCCGAGGCCAGCCCGGGCGACGCGAATTTCAGATCAGGCAGAAAAACATCGACCGATCCGGAAAGACCTGCGATCGACGCGGGCGTCTCGTATGCGCTGGAGTTCCAGACAACCGGCACCGGACGCGTTTGCCAGGCCGGCACCGCTTTCAGGCGTTCAAGCCAAACCGGGATGCGGTCCGCGTAATGGCTGGGCGTCACCAGGTTGATGTTGTGTGCGCCACCCTCGAGCAAGGTGACGACCGCTGCGGTCAGGGCTGCAGGAGACAATCGGTCACCGCCTCGGTCGTGGCTGATCGGCCGGTTCTGGCAAAACGCGCAGCGCAGGGCACAGCCGGAAAAGAACACGGCGCCGGAACCCCGGCTGCCGCTGATAAACGGCTCTTCCCAATGGTGCAGCATCACGCGGGCGACGCGAAAATCCTGCCACGCTTCATCGGCGCCGCAAAAGCCCGGCGACGATTCCGTGCGTTCAGCCCCGCAGGCACGCGGGCAAAGAAAACAGCGTCTGGCCTGCGGGGCGATCGGCATCAGGCGTTCTCGAAGAAGGTCTTGTAGGCCACATAGGTGTAGTAGACATCCGCCTTGCTGGTGACCTCGAAGGGCGAATGCATCGACAGGACGGGCACGCCGCAATCGATCACTTCCATACCCAGGCTGGCCAGGTAAACCGCGACCGTACCGCCGCCGCCGGCATCGACTTTGCCCAGTTCGCCGGTCTGCCATGGAACCTGCGCGGCGTCATACATGCGGATGATCTTGCTGAAAAACTCGCCGTTGGCATCGCTGGTCCCGCTCTTGCCGCGGGCGCCGACATACTTGACCAGGCACAGGCCGTGGCCGAGGTAGCTGGCGTTCTTGCTGTCGTACACCGAAGCATAGGTGGGATCGAAAGCGGCACTGACATCGGCGGACAGCATCTGGCAGCGCGACAGCTGCCGGGCGAAGTCGAGCTGGCTGCGCCCCGGTTCGCTGGTGCGCACGAACAGCTCCTGGATCGCGTACTCGTAGGCGCGGGACTGGGCGCCGGTGTTCCCTTCGCTGCCGATCTCCTCCTTGTCGAAAAGCAGGCAGACCGACGTCCGTGCGGGGGTCTCAAGGCTGGTCAAGGCCGTCAGGGCGGTGAACGCGCATACGCGGTCGTCCTGACCGTAGGCGCCGATCATGCTGGCGTCCAGCCCTACATCGCGGGCCTGGCCGGCCGGGACCAGCTCGATTTCCGCGGAGACGAAATCCTTTTCCTTGAGGTTGTAACGGTTGAGGAGCAGTTGAAGCAGACCCAGCTTGAAGCGGCCTGCCAGTTCCGGATCGGCAAACGGCAGCGAGCCCGCCAGAACATTGAGATCCTCGCCCTTGATCAGGTCGGTCGCCTTGCGGCTCATCTGCTCGGAACCGAGGTGCGGCAGCAGGTCCGTGATGGTCAGAACCGGCTCCTGGGGGTTCTCCCCGATGCGGACGGTCAGGGGCGATCCGTCGGCGCGGAAGATGATCCCGTGCACCGCCAGCGGAATGGCCGGCCACTGGTATTTCTTGATCCCGCCGTAGTAATGGGTCTTTAAGAAGACCAGTTCGCTTTCCTCGTAGATCGGCAGCGGCTTGAGGTCGAGACGCGGCGAATCGATGTGGGCGCCGATCAGGTTGAAGCCGGCTGAGGCGTCATCTGTGCCGACGACGGCGGCGACCAGACCCTTGTTTCGGATCGTGTGGTACACCTTGCTGCCCGCCTCAAAATGATCCTGGCTGTCAAGGGGCACATAACCCATGTTTTCCAGCGTTTCGACGGCGACCGCGACGAAGCTGCGCTCGGTCTTGCCCATATCGAGAAACGACTTGTAGTCTTCTGCGAACGCCATGACCCGTTCGCGGTCATCGTCCGTGATCCGGTCCCACAGGTTGGGAAACTCGACCTGAAGGTCCTTTTTTAATTGTTTGCCGTCCGGCGGCGCTGCTTTCTTGGTCTTTTCCTGGTCTTTCATGTTGTCTTTGTCCTCCCTGCTGGGTTTGTTTTTTAGCTGACTGTATTATAATCTATTTTCAGACGATACACATCACAGAGGTTACGCTTTACCTTAAAAGCGCGCAGGTGAACTATGCTGATCGACCACCACACTCATACCATCCCCTATTCTTTCGATGCCCGCCAGGCGGGTTTTGAACTGCTCGAGGCGGCGGCTAAAAGCCACCTGGACGGCGTTTGCCTGACCGAACATTATGAAAAGGATGTCTCCTACATCGCCGGCGAAGAGGCCATCTTCAACCTCGACCGGTATGCGCGGACGGTTCGGGATTTAAAGGCGCTGGGGGGGCAGCTGGGCGTCCGGGTCCTGTACGGGATTGAACTGGGCTACCTGCCCCATCTCGACAAGCTGTACGGCCGTTTGGCCCTGCGCTACCCTTTCGACGCGATCATCATGTCGCTGCACATCCTGGACGGCGAAGACCCGTACAGCGACCAGGCCATCTACCTGCGCGGAAGGCAGCACGTCTACGGCCGTTACCTGGATGTGCTCGCCCACATGGTTGACGCCTGTCCCGATTGGGACATCCTGGGCCATTTTGACTACATCAGCCGCTACGCGCCCTGGGAAAACCGCAAGCTGTCCTTCGCCGAACAGCCGGACCGCTTCGATCACCTGCTGCGGCGCCTGGTCGCGGCCGGTAAAACGCTTGAAATCAATACGGCCACCGTCCGGGTGCTGCGCGACAGCGGCTATTCGAAGGCCGATGCCTGGCCGGATCCGGCGATCCTGTCCCATTACCGGTCGCTGGGCGGTGACCGGGTGTGCCTTTCGAGCGATGCGCACGATGTTAAAACTGTCGGCAAATTGCTTCGCGAGGGCCTGGATTGGCTGGGCGCGCAGAGTTTTTCTCACATAACCAGGATCGAAAAACGACAAGCCGTCATGACGTCAATCTGACATATCGTCCATGATGATGCCGCCGGCAAGGATCAGCCGGTCCTCGTAGAGCACACAGGACTGGCCTGGTGCCGCCAGGGCGGTGGGCTGATCGAAAACGACCGATAAGGTTTTGTCCGGCAGGAGCCAGGCCGATGCGGCCACTTTGGCTGCCGAACTGCGCACTCTGGCCAGCACCCTATGCCCGTCATCGAGCCGGGCGGCGCCCGACCAGGCGATATCGGCGAGCCGGATCCGCCTGCGGAACAGGAGGCCGTAGGGGCCTACGACCAGCGTGTTGGTGCCGGGCTGCTTGGCCAGCACGAACAACCGCTCGGTCGTGCGTACCTCGAAACCTTTACGCTGGCCGACCGTGTAATGCAGCAAGCCTTTGTGCCGTCCGATCGTCTTCCCGTCCGGGTCGACAACAGGCCCGGGGTCAAACAGGCGGCCGACCGGCACATGGCGCCTTGCGGCTTCACGGCGGATCAGGGCGGGGTAATCGCCATCCGGGATAAAGCAAATGTCCTGGCTGTCAGCCTTTTGCCCCAGGCTATGGCCGTCGGCGGCAATCAGGCCGGCTTGAACGGCCTTTTCGCGCACCGCGTCTTTCTGCCAGTCTGCCAGCGGCAGGAGCAGGCGGGAGAGCAAATCCTGACCGAGGCGGTAAAGAAAATAGGTCTGGTCTTTGCGGCCGGCGTCGGTCTGGACCAGGCCGAGCCGGTTGTCCGTGGTCCGCCGGACGGCGGCGTAGTGGCCGGTGGCGATCCAGCGGGCTCCCAAACGGTCCGCGGCTTCCCGCAGCAGGTCGAACTTGACTGTCGGGTTGCAGAGCACGCAGGGGTTGGGGGTCAATCCGGCCAGCCAGGCGTCGACGAACGCGTCGACCACCTGCGTGCGGAACCGGTCACGGACATCGATCGCCTCGAAGGGGATCCCCAACTGGCGGCAGACGGCGCGGCTGTCCTCCAGGGCCTGGCAGGTGGCATCGTCGGTCAGCAGGAAAATGCCGCTGACCGAAAAGCCTTGCTCGCGCAGCAAAAAAGAAGCGACGGAGCTATCGACCCCGCCGCTCATGCCGACGACAACGTGGCGGTCAGCCGCGGACATCGGGTCAGGTGGCATCGTGGGCGTCCTCGTCGAGCTTGTCAAAGAAATGGCGGTTTTCGTCGGTCAGCAGGTTGTTCTTGATGAAATATTCCTGCAAGGCGGCCTTGACGGCCTGCTCGGCCAGCAGCGAACAGTGCATCTTGATCGGGGGCAACCCGTCCAGTGCTTCGGCGACCGCCTTGTTGGTCAGTCGGAGCGCTTCGTCGAGCGTCTTGCCCTTGATCATCTCGGTCGCCATCGAGCTGGTGGCGATCGCGGAACCGCAGCCGAAGGTTTTGAACTTGGCGTCGACGATGATCCCGTCTTCAATTTTAAGCGTGACCTTCATGATGTCGCCGCACTTGGCGTTGCCGACCGTGCCGGAGGCGTCGGCGTTATCGATTTCACCGACGTTGCGCGGGTTCATGAAATGGTCCATGACTTTTTCGCTGTACTGCATGCTGTTACACCTTCCTGTCCGGCGATCAGGCGCCGGTTTGGTTTTTTTCTTCGTAGAGCGGCGACATGGCCCGCAGGCGGGCCACGATCTTCTCGAGGTCTGCGGCCAGCCGCCGGAGGTCTTCAGCCTGGGTGCTGTGCCCCAGGGTGACCCGCAGCGAACCGTGGGCGATCTCGTGGGGCAGGCCGATCGCCAACAGGACATGGGAGGGATCCAGTGAGCCTGACGTGCAGGCCGATCCGCTCGAGCAGGCATAGCCGAAATGGTCGAGCATCAGCAGGATCGACTCGCCCTCGATGAATTCGAACGAGAAATTGACATTATTGGGCAGGCGCTGCGTCGGATGGCCGTTGAGGCGCGTATGCGGGATACGGGCCAGCACATCCTGGATCAGCTGGTCCCGCAGTCCGGTCAGCTGACGGTTCATCGCGGGCATTTCCGCCACCGCCAGTTCGAGTCCGCGCGCCAGGCCAACAATACCGGGCACGTTTTCGGTGCCGGCGCGGCGGTTGCTTTCCTGGGCGCCGCCGTCGAGCAAATTGGCGAGGCGCACACCGCGGCGCACATAGAGGGCACCGACGCCCTTGGGGGCGTAGAACTTGTGCCCGGAGATCGAAAGCAAATCAACGTTCAAGGCGGCGACATCGATCGGCAACGCACCGGCCGCCTGCACCGCGTCGGTGTGGAACAGCACTTTGTGCTCCCGGCAGATGGCCCCGATCTCGCGGATCGGCTGGATGGTGCCGATTTCGTTGTTGGCCATCATGATGCTGACCAGGATCGTGTCGGGCCGCAGCGCGGCGCGCACCGCTTCGGGTGACACCAGGCCGTCGCCGTCGACCGCGACCGTTGTGATCTCGTAGCCCTGACGGGCCAGCGCGTCGCAGCTATGCAGCACGGCGTGGTGCTCGATGCGGGATGTGATGATATGGCGCCCCTTCCCGCCAAGCGCTTGAGCCGCGCCCTTGATGGCCCAATTGTCGGATTCGGTGCCGCCGGAGGTGAAGAAAATCTCACGCGGATCGGCGTGCAGGCACGAGGCGACGGTTTGGCGCGCCTGGTCGACCAGGCGGCGGGCTTCCTGGCCGGCCTTGTAAAAGGACGACGGGTTGCCGTACTGCCGGCCGAAAACCGGCAGCATGGCATCCAAAACTTCCGGTCGAACCGGTGTGGTTGCCGCGTGATCCAGATAGACGCGTTTGACGTCGCTCATGCTGTCATCTCCCTTAATAGCATACAATCGATACTCTAAACCGATGCCGGGGCCGCAGACGTAACATCCGTTACCTGGCCGGTTAATTCCTATTAAATAACTATGAATTATTCAAGCGCGCACGTCCGGCAAGGTCGAACCGGCATGCGGCATGATGATCACCCGGGCGTCGGGGCCGAGTGCGTCCAGGGCGTCCGCGATCGCCGTCTCCAAATCCTGGTAGGGTTTCATGAAGGTTCTGGCTGCGTCCTGAACATCCATGTCCGAGACGAAGTAAACCTGGGCGTGTTCCAGGGTCATGGCGATGGCCACCGCCTTGTGTCCGCCCAGGCGGAACTCGCGCTTGACCCGATGGATCAGGTCCTGCGGCTGTTCGGCCTCCAGCAGCCATTCACGGAACACCTCTTCACCAAAACCTTCGCTGCAGGCGCCCGCCAGGATGATGATCCCGCCGGGCCGGACGGCGTGACGGGCGTTGTCGAGCGCCTTTTGCGCCTGGTAGAGGTTGATGTCCTTGGGAAAGCCGCCCGGCGTGGCGATCACCAGGTCGGCCTGGCGCTCGATCGGAATCCTGTACAAACTGTCCAGGAAGGCGCAGCCGGCGCGGTGCGCGGCACGGTGGTCGCCGGCCACGGCACGCAGGATCTTCTTTTCCTCGCTGAGGATAACATTGAGGATGAAATCGCAGCCGCAGATGTCGGCCGCTTCCTCGAGGTCCAGCCGCAGTCGGTTGTGCTCGATTTCGCCGGCCCGTGATGTCGCTTCGACCATGCGGCTGTGGTTGGCCTGGATCGCCTCGCGGTCCGACACGCCGGGCATCAAGGCCTTGGCTCCGCCGCTGTAACCGGCAAAATAATGGTACTCGATGTTGCCGACCAATATGCGCCGGTCGGCCTGTGCGACCACCGATGTGATGTTGACTGGCGTGCCCAGGGCGGTCATGCCGAGATAGACGGTGTCTTCCGGATCGGAATCGACCGTGTGGACCAGGCTGTAAACCGCCGGGCCGACCAGGCGTTCCTGCTCCTCCTCGGTGTGCCGGCGATGGCTGCCAAGGGCGAAGACAACGGTGATGTCGTCGAGATGGATGCCGGCCAGTTCCAGTTCCTCGAGCAGGGGCGGCAGGATCACGGCCGAGGGGCACGGCCGGGTGATGTCGCTGGTGATGATGCAGATCGTCTCGCCCGGGCGCACGATTTCGTTAAGAGGCGGCGATCCGATCGGGTTTTTCAGGGCGCGGCGCACCTCTTCGGTTTCGTCCGGCTCCGCATCGACGCGCGCTGCGGCCATTTCCAGCAGCACCCGCTCCTCATCCAGTTCAAACTGTCGCGTGCCGTGACCATAGCCGATCGTGTAGGCCTTGCGGCTCATGATTTTTGCCTCCTTTTTTCCAGCCATTCCCGGATACGGGTCTCGTAACCGTTGCTGGTCGGTTTGTAGTAGACGGTGCCCAGCATCTCCTTGGGCAGGTATTCCTGGTCGACGATGTTGCCGGGGTAATCGTGAGCGTAAAGGTAGCCTTTGCCGTAGCCGAGCGCGGCCATTCCGTCGACCGGCGCGTTGCGCAGGTGCATCGGGATCTCGCCAGTGCGTCGGTTGGCGACGTCGTCGGCCGCCTGGTCGATCGCCACGACCGTGGCGTTGGACTTGGGGCTGGTCGCAACGGCGAGCGCGGCTTCGCTGAGGATGATGCGCGCTTCGGGCATGCCGACCATCGTGACCGCCTGGTAGGCCGACAAAGCCAGCGTCAGCATCTGCGGGTTGGCCAGGCCGACATCCTCGGCGGCGCAGATCAGGATGCGGCGCGCCAGAAACTCGATGTCCTCGCCTCCATGCAGGGCGCGCGCCAGGTAAAAGACGGCCGCGTCCGGGTCCGAACCGCGCATCGACTTGATCAGGGCGCTGATCGTGTCGTAGTGGCTCTCCCCGTCGCGGTCAAAGGCGATCGAGCGCTTCTGCATGCAGTCCTCGATGACCGCCTGGTCGACATGGATGATGCCGCCGGCGTCGGGCTGGGTCGTGATGACAGCCAGTTCCAGGGCGTTGAGCGCGATCCGCGCGTCGCCGTTGGCCATGGAGCTGATCCGATCCAAGGCGTCCGGTTCGAGCGTGACCTGGTACTGGCCCAGTCCCCGCTCCTTGTCCTTAAGCGCCATGGTCAGGATCCGGCGGATGTCCTGCTCGCTGAGCGGCTGGAGCTGGAAGACGGTCGAGCGGGAGATCAGGGCCTTGTTGACTTCGAAAAAGGGGTTTTCCGTCGTCGCCCCGATCAGAATCAGCGTCCCGTTCTCCACCTGGGGCAGCAGGGCGTCCTGTTGAAGCTTGTTGAAACGGTGGATCTCGTCGACAAACAGCAAGGTCCGGCCAGACGGGTTGAGAATCGGGTTCTCGGTGTCGGCGATGACCCGCTTGATGTCGGCCACACCGGCCGTCACGGCATTCAGCTTGGCAAACCCGGAGCGGGTTGTCGCCGCGACCACCCGGGCCAGGGACGTTTTCCCCGTGCCGGGCGGGCCGAACAGGATAATCGAACTGAGCCGGTCGGCCTCAACCATGCGGCGCAGCATTTTGCCCGGCCCGAGGATATGCTCCTGGCCGACAAATTCGTCAAGGGTTCGCGGGGCCATCCGGTATGCCAGCGGCTCGGTTCGCCCCCTCGAGCTGTCCACGGTCATCCTCCTCGTGATTTGATGTCCTCAAAGATCCGCATAGAGCGGGTAGCGCGCGCAGAGGGCGGCGACACGCGTACGGATCTCGTCCTGCGCGGTGTCGTACCCATTCAGGGCGAGATGGATCAGGTCGGCGATTTCGTCCATGTCCTGCTCGTTCATGCCGCGGGTCGTCACGGCCGGGGTCCCCAGGCGGATACCCGAGGTGACAAACGGCTTCTCCGGGTCATACGGGATGCCGTTCTTGTTGCAGGTGATGTTGACTTCGTCGAGGCGCAGCTGCATCGTCTTGCCCGTGACGCTGGTTTCCCTAAGGTCGACCAGCATCAGGTGCGTGTCGGTGCCGCCCGAAACCAGGCGGATGCCGCGCCGCAGCAAACCGTCTGCCAGTGCCTTGGCGTTGGCCACGATGCGCTTTTGGTAGGCGGCGAACGAAGGTTCGAGCGCTTCCTTAAAGGCGACCGCCTTGGCGGCGATGATGTGCATCAACGGGCCGCCCTGTTGGCCCGGGAAGACGGCCGAGTCGATCGCCTTGGCGTACGCCTCCCGGCACAGGATCATGCCGCCGCGCGGACCGCGCAGCGTCTTATGGGTCGTGGTCGTGACAAAATCGGCATAGGGCACCGGATCGGGATGCAGCCCGGCGGCGATCAAGCCGGCAATGTGGGCCATGTCAACCATCAGGTAGGCGCCGGCCGCGTCGGCGATCGCCCGGAAACGGGCAAAGTCGAGCGTGCGCGGATAAGCGCTGGCGCCGGCGACGATCAGCTTCGGCTTTTCGGCGACAGCAAGTGCTTCGAGCTTGTCATAGTCGATCGTGCAGGTGTCCGGCTCGACCTGGTAGGCTACGGCCTGGTAGGTTTTCCCGGACACGTTCTTGAACATGCCGTGCGTCAGGTGGCCGCCGTGCGCCAGGTTGAGGCCGAGGATCTTGTCGCCGGGCTCGAGCATGGCGAAATAGACCGCCGTGTTGGCCTGAGCCCCGGAATGCGGCTGCACATTGACGTGCTCAGCCCCGAAAAGCTGTTTGGCGCGGTCGATCGCCAGCTGCTCGACGATATCGACGTATTCACAGCCGCCGTAATAGCGCTTGCCGGGATAGCCCTCGGCATACTTGTTGGTCAACGGTGTGCCCGCGGCCTCGAGAACGGCTTCGCTGACAAAATTCTCGGACGCGATCAGCTCGATCTTGTCGCGCTGGCGGTCGATTTCCTGCCGGATCGCCGCGTATACGGCCGGGTCGGTGCGGGCGATGTGCTCATAAGTCATCTGGGTGGTCCTCCTGCAGCGTCCAGCTGCCCGATCGGATCGGTCTTGATGTTGTCCGGATTCCCCGGACTTCATCCCTTATTGTAACGAATCAAAGGGTTTTGTAAAGCTCGTCCGATCCGGGCGGTTCCAGTTCGCGCGATCCATCGCCGGTCAGCAGCACGCGGTCCGGTTCGGCAGTCAAACGCCCGATGGCGGTGCACAGCACGCCTTTGCGGGCCAGCTCCTGAATCAGGTCGTCGGGCTGGGATGTCGCCAGGATCAGGCTGCCGCTGGAGACCAGGCGCAGGGGATCGAGGTCCAGGGCCTGGCAGATGCGTTCGGTCAGGGGGTCGATCGGGATCTTGGCGCTATCGACGACCAAGCCCAGGCCGCAGGCTTCCGCCATCTCCCAGCAGGCGCCGAGGATGCCGCCCTCGGTCGCGTCATGCATGGCGTGCACATTGAAGCGGCGCCCGCAGGTCCCCTCCTCGATGACGCTGATCTTGCCCAGCAACGAGCGGGCCCTGGCCAGTTCATCCGGACTGAGATGGCTGGCCAGCTTGTCTGCCTGATCGGCCGCGAGGATGGCCGTGCCCTCGAGACCGGCCGTCTTGGTCATCAGGAGCGTGTCCCCTGCCCGTCCGCTGCCGGACTGGATGATGCTGTCGCCGTACGTAAAGCCGATCGCCGTCGTGATCACGACAAAACGGCTGACCGCGTCGGATATCTCCGTATGGCCGCCTACGATGCTGACGTTGATCTTGCGCGCCGCTTCGGCAGCCTGGTCGATGATCTGGCGGATATCGTCGGGCTCGCAGCTGGGCGGCGCGAGCAGAACCATCATCAGGACACTGGGCCGGATCCCGCAAGCCGCGATGTCGTTGCAGGAGATATGCACGGCCAGGCGGCCGATATCGGCTGCGGCGCCGGTGATCGGGTCGGATGTCAGGATAACCTGCCCGTCGCTGAAGCGGACCGCGGCGCAGTCCAGGCCGATGCCGGGTCCGGCGAGGACGGTTCCGGCCGCCTGGGGCAGGCGGCTGAGCACCAGCTGCTGGAGCTCACTGTGGCTGAGCTTGCCGATTTTCATAAAACGACCTCCTCGATGCGTGACAGGGCCTGCTCCGTCAGGCCCTCGATATCAAGGCCCTCTTCAGCCTGGGCGGCGTCGGACAGGGACGGGTGGGTCTTGGGGTGCTTGGCAACAAAAACCGTGCAGCAGTCTTCGTAAGGCAAGATCGAGGTTTCGAACGTCCCGATCCGCCGGGCCAGGTCGACGGTATCGTTTTTGTCCAGCCCGATCAGGGGGCGGAAGACAGGCATCGGGACAACATGATCGGTCGTGACCAGCGCCTCCAGCGTCTGGCTGGCGACCTGCCCCAGGCTCTCGCCCGTAATCAGCACCTTGGCACGGATCTTTTCGGCCAGACGGGCGGCGATGCGCATCATCATGCGGCGGGTGACAATGGTCAGCATATCCGGCGGGCAATGGTCGCGCAGGGCGAGCTGGATGTCGGTGAAATCGACGATGTGCACGGTCAGCCGGCCGGTGTAGGCAGTCAGGATCTCGGCCAGCGCGAGCACCTTTTCCCGCGCCCGGTCGCTGGTATAGGGAAAAGCATGGAAGTAGACCGCGTCGAGCTCCATGCCGCGCGAAGCCATCATGTAGCCGGCCACCGGGCTGTCGATACCGCCTGACAGCAGCAGCAGACCGTGTCCGCCAGTGCCAACCGGCAATCCGCGCTGGCCCTTGACGACCTGCGCATACAAGCAGATGGTGTCGCGCACCTCGACATAAACGGTAAAGTCCGGCTGGTGAACGTCGACGCTCAGCCGGTCCGGCAGCGCCGCCATGATCGCCTCGCCGACGCGGCTGCTGATCTCGGGTGAGGTCAGGGGGAACTGCTTGTTGCCGCGCCGGCTCTCCACCTTGAAGCTGAGGACGCGGGACGGATCGGTCTGGGTGCGGGCGAAAGCGACCGCTTGGGCCAGCAGCGCCTCGAGGCCGCCCCGAAAACGCCAGACCGGGCTGGCCGACACGACGCCGAAAACCGACACAACTTGCCGGATGGCCTTTTCCAGGTCCTGCTGGTCGTCGTGCGGTTCGATCCAGAGCCGCGACTGCGTCTGAACGACGCTAAACGAGCCGATTTTGCGCAGGCGGCGGCTGATGTTCTCGATCAGGCGGCGTTCAAATTTGCCCCTGTTTAGTCCCTTCAGGGTGATTTCGCCCAGTCGGGCGAGTATGACGGTCTCGTGCTGCAATTCAGGCATGGATGTCCTCCACAATAGGTTCAGGGTCGGGCCAGGCGGCGCCAGGCGGTGTTGATCGCCCGGGCGGCCGAATGGATCTCATCGGTTGTGTTCGTGCGCGCGAAGCTGATGCGGACAGCGCCCAGCACCGTCGCGGCGTCAAAGCCCATCGCGGTCAGAACCCTGTTGCCTTTGCCCCGCCTGGACGAGCAGGCCGATCCGCTGGCGATATAAATCGATTCGGCGGACAGGGCGTTGACCAGGGTCTCGCCGCGCAGACCGGCGAAAGAGACGGCCAGGATGGGCCAGGCGCGCGTCGGCGGCGACAGGACCGTGTAACGCGTTCCGGCCGCGTCCAGTTCCGCGAGCAGCAACGCGCTATAGGATCGGGCGGTCCGGGCAAGCGCTTCGGTACCGGGGATCGCTTCGTCAAGCGCGGCAGCCAGGGCGGCGGCCAGAGGCGGGTTTTCCGTACCGGAGCGATAACCCTTTTGCTGCCCGCCGCCATGTACGAGCGCGTCCAGGCGGCAGCGCGGGTGCCGGAGCAGCCAGCCGATGCCCTTGGGTGCGCCCAGCTTATGGCCGCTGCCGGACAGCAGATCGACGCCGCTGGCGTCAAAGGTAATCGGGATCTTGCCCCAGGCCTGGACGGCATCCAGGTGGATCGGGGTCTTCGGGCTGAGCCGGTCGCGCAGGGCGACAATCCGTGCGGGGTCGTTGACCGCGCCGGTCTCGTTGTTGACCAGGATCAGGCTGATCAGGCCAGCCGGCTCCCTGAGGGCGCGATCCAGCGCGTCAAGGTCAACGACCCCTTGCCCTGTCAGGGGCAGCCGTTCCACCTTGCAGCCCTGGGTCTCCAGCCAAGCCGCGGTTTCCCAGACGGCCGCATGCTCGCCCTGGCTGATCAGGAGCCGGCGCGGCAGACGCGACGACCGCAACAGGCAGCCTTTGAGCGCCATGTTGATCGATTCGCTGCCGCCGGAGGTCAAAATCAGGCTGTCCGGCGCGCAGCCCAGGTGTTTCGCGATCCGTTTGCGGGAATCGAGCAGGGATTTTTCAGCATCCCGTCCCGCCTGGTGCGGCGAGGACGGATTGGCGTAAACCTCGGCCAGCTGGCGGCCGTATGTCTCGAGGACGGCCGGCGTCGGGCGGGTCGAAGCTGTATGGTCAAGATAAATGGACAATCAGGGGGTCAACTCCTTCCGCTGTCCAGGTTGAGGGCGACCAGGTCGGCGCGCAGGGCCGCGGTGCTGATCTCGCAGACATTGCCGCTGCGGGAGGTCGAACGGCTGGACAGCACCAACACCGGCGCGTTGCGCGAGATGTCAAGGATCTGCGACTCCTCGGTCCGGGCCTGGCGTACGAACAGCCGGCCCGCCGTCTTCTGGGGCAGGTAGGCGTACTTATTGGCCGTGATGTCGATCATGCGCTTGCCCTGGCTGAGGTCCGGTCCGAGCTCCGGAAACATGCTGACGGGCACCAGCGTCCGGCAAAAGGCGTAGGTTTGGCCGTTTTCGGTCTGCTGCCAGGCGATCGACCAGTAACCGGGATGGCCTGGTCCGTCGGAAGCGCCGAACAGGCGATCCAGCTCGGCGTCGCCGGTCACCTTTTCGATTTCGACGTGATCGAAATGATCCAGCGAGCGGGCGGTCAACAAGGAAAATTGGCCGGCGATCAGGTTCTTGACTTCAATGCGCTCCGGTTCATCGGCCACGAAGGTGCCACGTCCCTTGACGATGACCAATATCCCTTCGCTGACCAGTTCGGCAATCGCCTGCCGGACCGTCGGCCGGCTCAGGGACAGTTCCTGGCATAAGGCCATCTCCGACGGGATCTGCTGGCCGGGGGCATAGGTCTGCTGCCGGATCCGGTCAATCAGCAATTCCTTGAGCTGTGCGTAGAGCGGCTGGGTGCTTCGCCTGTCGATTTTCATAAGTTGCGGCCACCTTTCGTGTGTAATCGGGCTGCCTTTCGTCTGGCGGGAGGCTTTGCCGTCATTACATCATATCATGAAGAGACCGCTTTTTTAAGACATCGCGCAAAAAAGCCGGACAGGGTATAACACCGTCCGGCTCTCTGCCCGGTGATTCGGCTTTTGGGGCTGTTCATCAAGAAGGTGCCTATAGGTGCTTAAAAAAGCCAGGCTGATTGATCTTTCGGAAAGATGATCAACGCAATGCTCAACAGGCCCTGGTCTTAATCGACCATGATGCCGCGGTAAACCGGGTACGGGTAACCCTGGCTGACATCGTCGTAGCCGGGCAGTTCGGCCTTTCCGAGCGCCGAGAAGGTATCCAGGCTGGCGGCGCGCACCTGGCGTCCGGAGAACGTCAGCAGCGTGTTGCCGATCCAGGCTGCGCGGTAAACGGCGTCGTGGCCGTAGAATGCCTGCATCTCCTTTTCGTTCAGCGGCTGCTCAGGTCCGAACGGGTCGCCCAGCTTGTCAAAATGTGTCACGTGGCCGCGCAGGACCAGCTGCTTGTTCTCGTCAAGCCCGAGAACCAACAGCCCCTGGTAGCTGGGCTGCCGGTATGTTTTCGGGTCATCCGCGTCGCGCGGGGTCAGCGTCGCCGGGAAGGCGATCAGGTTCTTTTCCCGGGAGAAAAGCAGGTTCTTGTGGTTGTACAGGACATCGGCGTACGAACCGATGCCGCCCAGCAGGAACGTAGAGACTTCGCGCGGCTGATTGAAGTCGCTGATGTCAAAAAGGGAGACCTTGAGGCCGAGGTTGAATACACGGTCCTCCCCTTCTGTCAGGACATCGTAGCCGAACCCAAGCAGCAGGTTTTCATCGTAGGGGTGCAGGTATGTGCTGTAGCCGGGGATTTTCAGTTCGCCCAGAACCTTGGGTGTCCTTGGGTCGGCCAGGTCGATCACGAACAGCGGGTCGACGGTCCGGAAGGTCACCACGTAGGCCTGGCTGCCCATGAATCGGACTGACTTGATCGTCTCGCCGGGTGCCAGCCCGGTCAGTTTTCCGGCCACGTTCAGGCTGCCGTCGAGGACATAAAGGTTGTTTTTCGATATGTTTTGAGAACCGCTCCAGGAATCGCCCGTCGTGGTGGCGATGCGGAAATACCCGTCGTGCTCGTCCATGCTGAACTGGTTGATGATCCAGCCCGGCACAGATCCTTTGCCGGCCTCGCTAAGCGCGGCGCCGGCCAGCTTGAAGCGGTAGATTTCGGTGTTGTAGGTCGGATAGCTGTTTTCCTTGCCGCCCCAGATGACCTGCCATGCGGCGATGTAGAGATAACCGGCCGAGGCGTAGACCTGTCCGGAGGAACCCAGCAGGGAGCGCAGGTCCGGTTCGGACGCATCGTCCGTGATGTCGAGCGCCGACATGATGGTCTGGTTGCTAAGGTCGCCGTCAGGCAAGATGGTGATCCGGTCCGGCTCAAGCGCCGTCCAGGTGCCGGCGAGCGGATCGATGCAGGTAGAGGGAAAGACTTCCTCTGGTTTTAGGTCTTCGGCCCTGGCTTCGTAAATCCGGTATTGGTAGCGGTTGGAGACAACATAGAGCGATGGTCCGACTTTGCGGCTGGTGCTATAGCCGCCGTCCTGCGTGAACTGGCGGACCAGGTCCGGCGCTTCCGGGTTGCTGATGTCGTAGATGCGTACCGAGGTGTAGCTGCGTGCGTTGTAATAGGGGTACCAGATCGAGCGGTCCGCGGCCACGCCGGCGCTTTCAGTCGGGCTTTCATCGGGAGCAGATCCCTCGCTGCTGGCACCTTCGGACGTGTCGGGTTCTTCAGGTTTGGTCTCGGAAGGTTCGGTCTCGGAGGGTTTGGTCTCTTCAGGCTCCGGGATATAGCGCTCCTGGACGCTGCCGGTCACGATCAGGACAAGGCGCTGATTGTCGATGTCCAGGAACAGCTCGGCGGGCGTTTCCGTGACGATTGTCTTCTCTTTTTCAGTGTAAGGGTTGATCTTGTGCTCGAAAACGACCTCAAGCTGCGCCGGGTCCGCCGCGTCGATCACATAGAGGCGGCTGTTGGCGATCAGGTAGAGGTAACGCCCGTCGGTCTTGATGATATCGGCCTCGTCGACCCCTTCGACCTGGATGTTGGTCTGGGAATAGTCCTTGATGTCGCCGGCCTGGCTGGGCGCGCCTTCCGCGTTGCGCATGGCGTCGGTATCCGCGCTGGCCATGGTATAGCGGCGGGCGTACGGAGGCTGGTTCCGGGCGGCCTTGGCGACCAGATCCAAAAGACCGGCGTAGTCTTCAGCCTGGATCGGCTTTTGGCTGCTTGTCGGCTGACTGCTCACAGACGGAGACGGCAGACCGACGGACGAACAGGCCGTCAACACCAGGACCATGGTGAGAAACAGGACCGCGAACGGTGAACGGGACAATCGTTTCATACGCCTACCTCCATCTAGCTTAGGAAAGGGATGACTTCCTGACACTGGATTAGACGTAAGCGGCGGCGATTCGTTCCGTGGAAAAAAGAGCCGCTCTAGACGCGCGGCTCTTCCATGACGACTGATTCAGGATTAAATGCCAGCAGGGGTTCGACCTCTTCGGACAAAAATGCGTCAACCTGTTCAGGGGCGCGGCCGATAAAGGCAGCCGGATCCAACAGCCGGTCCAGTTCCTGCTCGTCAAGAGCAAAGGCCGGATCGGCCGCGATGCGTCGTAGCAGATCGTTAGGCTGGCCGTCTTCCTTGACCCGGCGGCCGGCCTCCATGCTGTACTGGCGGATTTTTTCGTGCAGAACCTGGCGGTCGCCGCCGCGCTTGACGGCTTCCATCAGGATGTTTTCGCTCGCCATGAACGGCAGTTCTTCGCGCAGATGACGCGCGATGACCGTCGGGTAGACGACCAGCCCCTCGGCGATGCTGCGGTAGAGCAGCAGGATGGCGTCGGCGGCCAGGAAGGCTTCCGGCACTGCGATCCGCTTGTTGGCCGAATCGTCCAGGGTACGCTCGAACCACTGGCCAGCGGCCGTGATCGCGGGGTTGAGGCTGTTGCCGATCACGTGGCGGGCCAAGGATGCCAAGCGCTCGCTGCGCATCGGGTTGCGCTTGTAGGCCATTGCTGAAGAGCCGATCTGATCCTTGCCGAACGGTTCTTCGATCTCCTTGAGGTGTTGGAGCAAGCGCAGGTCGTTGCTGAACTTGTGCGCGCTCTGGGCGATCCCGGACAACACGCCCAGCACGCGGCTGTCCATCTTGCGCGGGTAAGTCTGTCCGGTCACCGGAAAGACGGCGGCAAAGCCCATCCGGGCCGCCACCCGGCGGTCCAGTTCTTTGACTTTCTCATGGTCGCCGCCAAACAAGCTAAGGAAGCTGGCTTGCGTGCCGGTCGTGCCCTTGCTGCCCAGCAGGCGGAACGAGCCCAGGACATGGTCCAGGTCATCCAGGTCCAGCATCAGGTCCTGGATCCAGAGCGTGGCGCGTTTGCCGACGGTCACCGGCTGAGCCGGCTGGAAATGGGTGTAGCCCAGTGTCGGCAGGTCGCGCGTGCGCGCTGCGAAGGCAGCCAGGCTGCGGATGACGGCCAGGATGCGGCTGCGCAAGAGCTTCAGGCCTTCGGCCATCAGGATCAGGTCGGTGTTGTCGCCGACATAACAGGAGGTTGCCCCGAGATGGATGATGCCCCTGGCTGCGGGGCATTGGTCGCCGTAGGCGTGGACATGGGCCATGACATCGTGCCGGACCCGGGCCTCGTGACGCTCGGCATCCTCGTAGTTGATCGTTTCCGCGTGCGCTTTCAGCTCGTCGATCTGTTCGGCGCTGATCGGAAGGCCCAACTCGCGCTCGGTTTCAGCCAGGGCGATCCAGAGCTGGCGCCAGGTTTTGAATTTGCGGTCAGGTGAAAAAAGCTCCTGCATCGCCTCGCTGGCATAACGGCTGCAGAGCGGGTTCTCATATCGGTCGTGCATCGTTGGATCCTCCTGTCGTGACTATTGTATCACGATTCTGTCGCGAGGAGCCGTTTGACGCCGGCCAGCCGGATGCACAGGCAAAGCACCTCCAGGGCCATTTCGAGTTCGGACATGGGCGGAAACGATGGCGCCAGGCGGATGTTGCTGTCTTCGGGATCGCGGCCGTTCGGCCAGGTGCTGCCGGCGGGCGTCAGCTCGACGCCGCACGCTTTTGCCAGGCGGACGGTTTCCGCAGCCGTCCCCGGCAGCAGGTAGAGGCTATAGAAGTAACCACCGCCGGGCTTATGGTAACGGCAGACACCACGGCCGGCCAGCTCGCGGGTAAGATATCGGTCGACCAAGTCGAACTTCGGCGCCAGGATGGCTGCGTGACGGCGCATCAAGGCTAAAACACCGTTCTTGTCCTTGAGAAAGCGGACATGGCGAAGCTGGCTCATCTTGTCCGGCCCGATCGTCTGGGCGGTCATCTGGCGCCGGACAAAGGCCAGGTTGGCTTCGCTGGCCGCCAGGCAGGCGATGCCGGCGCCGGACCAGGTGATCTTGGAGGTTGACGCGAAGACGAAGACGCGATCCGCATGACCGTGTTCGGCGCACAGTGCCAGAATCTCCAGGACCGTTTCCGGCCTGTCCGGATCGAGGTGGTGGACACAGTAGGCGTTGTCCCAGAAAATGCGGAAATCGGGCGCGGCCGTCTTCATGGCGGCCAGGCGGCGGCAAGTCTCAGGGCTGTAAGTGATCCCGTCCGGGTTGGAATAGACCGGCACGGCCCACATGCCCCGGATCGTCGGGTCGGCGGCGGCTAAGGCCTCGACCTGGTCCATATCGGGACCCTGGCGGGTCATCGGCACCGGAATCATCTCGATGCCCAGCGCCTGGCAGACTGTGAAATGGCGGTCATAGCCGGGAACCGGGCAGATGAAGCGCACCTTCTCTTCCCGTCCCCAGGGCCGCTCGGCGCCGGGCGGGGCGAACAGCATGCAGCGCACGACCATGTCGTACATCAGGTTGAGACTGGAGTTGCCCAGCACCATGACGCGCTCGGGTTGGATCTCCAGCAGGTCGGCAAACAGGCGCCGCGCTTCGGGCAGGCCGTCAAGACCACCGTAGTTGCGGCAGTCGGTCTTGTCTTCTGAACGGTAGTCGCGCTCATCCAGGCACGTGGTCAGTCCATTGGACAAGTCCAATTGTTCGGCACAAGGCTTGCCGCGGGTCATATTCAGTTTCAAGCCGCGCTGCATCCAGGCCGACAGCTGTTCTTCCAGCTGCTGTGCCTCATCTTTCAACATGGCTTGAGACCAGTCCTGATATGAAAGCATTTGTGTTCCCCCTTGCAAATAAACACCTGTAAAGATAAATATACCGCCATTATAAACTAGCGTATCAGGCGGGACAAGTCCCTTTTCAGAGCTAAATAACGGGATCCGTCTTTATTGCGAGCGGTTATGACCAATTATATTCATTCTAGAACTGCAAGAAGATATCGTCTTTTATGCACGAGATGAGTCCGGTGTGCGATGCGCTTCCAGGGTTTTCAGGAAGGTTAGCCGGTGCAGGGGGCATGGCCCGTGTCGCAGCAGCGCGTCATAATGGGCCCTGGTGCCGTAACCCTTATGTCCGGCAAAGCCATAGACCGGGTACTGGCGGTCGTATTCGAGCATCAGGCGATCCCGCGTCACCTTGGCCAGGATCGAGGCCGCGGCGATCGAAACCGACTCGGCGTCGCCGCGCACGATCGGACGCACCGCCATGGGCACGCCGCCGAGCTTGACGGCATCCACCAGCAGCAGATCGGGCTGTCGATTCAGGGAGGCGACCGATTGACGCATCGCCTGGCAGGTTGCTTCGAGAATGTTGATCCGGTCGATGGTGGCGGCATCAACCAGGCTGACCGACCAGCCAAGCGCCTGGTCTGTGATCTGGTCATAGAGTGCGTCGCGCGCGGCGGGCGACAGCTTTTTCGAATCGTTCAGGCCGTAAATCGGGCGATCAGGATCGAGGATGCAGGCCGCTGCGGCGACCGGTCCCGCCAGAGGCCCGCGGCCTGCCTCATCCAGACCGGCCAGGCAGATATAGCCTGCCATCCAGGCCTGGCGCTCGTGCAGCAGCATCCGCTCGTAGCGGACGCGCAGCTTTTCCTCTCGGGCGTTCATCAGGTCGCCTGCGGCCGTTCCAGGCTGATCCGGCCGATTCGTCCGCCGCGCAGCTCGTCCAGGAATACCGCGGCGAACCGGTCGATGTCCGCGCGTCCGCCGCTCATCAGGCAGCCGCGGTTGCGCGCCGCCTGTTCGAGCCGGTCCAACCGGTCCTCCTGCGGATCGATCAGGTAACGTTGGCGGATCAGGTCCGGATAAAGCTGGCACAGTTCGTCCAAGGTCTGGCGGGCGATGTCTTCAGACGACAGCAGGTTGTCCTTGATCGCGCCGGTCGCGGCCAGGTGGCGCTGGCGGACCTGGCTGTCGATACGGGGCCAAAGCACGCCGGGCGAGTCGAGCAGTTCCAGCGGTCCGGCCTTGATCCAGCTCAGCTGGCGGGTGACCCCCGGCTTGTCCGCGGTCGGAGCGGCTTTGCGTGCGCTGAGCGCGTTGATCAGGGTCGATTTACCGGTATTGGGAATGCCGGCCACCAGGATGCGGATCGGTCGAAAAATGCGCCCCTTGGCCAAGGCGCGCTCTGTTTTTTCCTGGGTCAGGCGGCGCGCGGACAGGACGACCTGCTTGAGACTGCTGCGCCGGATGCTGTTGCAAGGCAGCGCCTCGAAGCCCTGGGATTTGAAATGCTCGAGCCACAGCCGGGTGACGGCCGGATCGGCCAGGTCTTCCTTGTTCAGGACCAGAAGGCAAGGCTTGCCCCGGATCAGGCGGAGCAGCTCGGGATTGCGGCTGGCCGCGGGAATCCGGGCGTCGCAGGTCTCGATCACCAGGTCCACTTGTTTCAGCATCTCCTTGATTTCGCGCAGGGTCCGGGCCATGTGGCCCGGAAACCAACTGGTTGCCATACCGGACTCCTTTCCAGCAGCTTGTGAAAAGGGACCCTTGCAGGTCCCTTGACATTTAGCGTGATTTGTTGGCGAGTTTTTCGCGGACCTTGGCTGCTTTGCCCACGCGGTCGCGCAGGTAATAGAGCTTGGCCCGACGGACACGGCCTTTGCGAACGATTTCGATTCTTTCAATTTTGGGTGAATGAATCGGTAAAATCCGTTCAACGCCGACGCCGTAGGACAAGCGCCGGACGGTCAGGGTCTCAGACAAACCGCCGCCTTTACGGGCGATGACGGTGCCTTCGAAAACCTGGATCCGCTCGCGGTTCCCTTCCTTGATCTTGAGGTGCACCTTGACATAGTCGCCGATCGACACGTCGGGGTAGGCATTCTTGAGCTGTTCGCTTTCAATAGCCTGGATCAAGTTCATATTGCGTTCCTCCCTTCGACATGGATGTTCATGCACGCAACCGGCAGCGGACCATCCGTAATAAGCCAGTTGATTATATCAGACCGTTTAGAGTGTGGCAAGGCTTTTTTCAGGGCCTTTTGAGCCCATTGAGCTCTTCGCGGCGAAGCGCGAGCACATCGGCCCATTCCGCCTCGTCCAACGGTCTTTTCCGGGCCAAGTCCGGCCGCCGCCGCAACGTTTCCAGGGCGGCCTGGCTGGATTGCCAACGCTCGATTTTTGCCTGATGTCCTGACATGAGGATGTCAGGAACTTTCCGGCCGTGCCAGACGGCGGGGCGCGTGTACTGGGGATATTCGAGCAGGCCGTCCATGTGTGACTCGCGGGTGTAGGCCTCCTCGGCTGGCAGCACGCCGGGCACCAGGCGCAGCAGGGCGTCGATCACGACGCAGGCGGCCAGTTCCCCGCCCGTCAGCACGTAGTCGCCGATCGAAAGCTCATCGTCGACGATTTCGTCGAGCACCCGTTGGTCGATGCCCTCGTAATGGCCGCACAGCAGAACCAGCGGCCGCTCGGATGCGGCCAGTTCCCGTGCCATGTCCTGGCTGAACAGCTTGCCGCGCGGCGACAGGTGGATCGTGCGGACCGGCAGGTCCGGCGTTTCAGCCCGGGCTGCCAGCCAAGCCTGGTAGACCGGCTCAGCCATCATCAGCATCCCGGTGCCGCCGCCATAGCACGCGTCGTCGACCTTGCCGTAGCGATTGACGGCAAAGTCGCGGATCTGGATCGTCTTCAGGCTGAACAGGCCGGCCGCGCGGGCCCGGCCGGTGATGCTCTCGTTGATCACCTGCTCGATCAGGTCCGGAAACAATGTCAGGACGGTCAGGCGCATATCACGGCTTCTCTTTCCGGTATAAGTCGAAAAGGCCGTCCGGCAGGCAAACCTCGATCCGCCGTGAGGTCAGGTCGACGTGCCGCAGGATCGATTTGATGGCCGGAAACAGGAGGTCCGGCTGACCGGCCTTGCGGATGACGAACACATCCTGGGCCGTATGCTGCAAAACCTCGTGCACGACCCCGAGTGCCCCCTCTTTCTCGTCAAAGACGTCGCAGCCGATCAGGTCGCAGACAAACCAGTGATCGGCCGGCAGCTTGACGGCGTCGGCACGCGCGACCGCCAGCAGGCGGCCACGCAGCGCCAGCGCCATATCGCGGTCTGTCACGCCTTCGATCTGGAGCAGAACCTGGCCGGCATTTTGCGTGCGGGCCGAAAGGACGCGCAGCAGCCGGACCGGCTTCTCCTGTTCGTCGAGCAGCCAGCAGGTCTTGAGCGAGGCGAAGCGGGCCGGGTCGTCGGTCAGGGACTGGACGCGCACAGCGCCGCTGATCCCGTGCGCAGACAAGATCCGGCCCACGATCAGGTGCTGGCGCAGATCAGTTTTCATCCGACGATGTCGACGATGACGCGCTTGCCCTGCAACGTGGCGCGCGCTTTCATGATCGAGCGGATCGCCTGGGCTCTGCGCCCCTGCTTGCCGATCACCTTGCCCATGTCAGACGGGTCGACATGCAGCTCAAGGACGACGGCGTGGCCTTGGTTGATTTGGTTGATGACGATGGCCTGGGGGTTGCCGACCAGGGGCTTGACGATGGTCAGCAAGAGCTCCTTCATCGCCTGGTCATCCCGGCTCATTCGATCGCTCCGGCTTTCTTGAGCAGCGCGCGCACCGTGTCGGTCGGCTGGGCGCCGTTGGCGATCCACTTGCGGGCCGCTTCGACATCCACCTTGAAGTCAGACGGTTCCGACTGCGGGTTGTAGGTGCCGATCTCCTCGATGAAGCGGCCGTCACGCGGGAAGCGGCCGTCAGCGACGACGATACGATAGGTGGGCGCCTTCTTGGCTCCCATTCTCTTGAGTCTGATTTTTACTGCCATGGTGTTGTTCCTCCAATGTTTGATATGTTACCTATCCACGCGGGACGTGTCCCGTCATGTGCTCTTTGTGCGGGCTAAAAGGGAAAGCCCCCGGGTCCGAATCCGGGCATCCGCACGCGGCCCTTGCCTTTGCCCCGGCCCATGTTGCCGAACTGCTTCATCATGCGCTGCATGTCCTCGAACTGACGCACCACCCGGTTGACATCCTGCACCGTCGTTCCGGAACCGGCCGCGATGCGCTTGCGCCGGCTGGCGTTGAGCAGGTTGGGGTTGCGCCGCTCCCGGATGGTCATCGAGCGCAGGATGGCGACCTGGCGGTCCAGGGCCTTTTCGTCGACCTGCGCGTTGGCCAGCTGCCGGCCCGCACCGGGGATCATGCCCAGAAGATCCTGGATCGAGCCCATCTTGCGGACCTCGGTCAGCTGGGACAGCATGTCTTCGAGTGTGAACTGGTTCTTGAGCATGCGCTCGGCGGCGTCGGCGGCCTTTTTCTCGTCCATGGTGGCCGACGCCTTCTCGATCAGGGAAAGCACGTCGCCCATGCCCAGGATGCGCGAGGCCAGCCGTTCCGGGTGGAATTCCTCGATGTCCTCGACCTTCTCACCGACGCAGATCAGCTTGATCGGCTTGCCGGTCATGCGCCGGATCGAGAGGGCGGCGCCGCCTCGGGCGTCGCCGTCGAGCTTGGTCACGATAAACCCGTCCAGGCCGATCTCCTGCTCGAAGCTGGCGGCGATGCCGACCGCTTCCTGCCCGATCATGGCGTCGACGATCAGGAGCTTTTCCGTCGGCTGGACGGCGCGGGCGATCGCCTTGAGCTCGACCATCATGGCGCGGTCGATCGCCATGCGGCCGGCCGTGTCAACGATCAGGGTGTCGCAAAGCAGGTAACGGGCCCGGGCCACTGCCGCTTCGGCGATGGTCACGGCGTCGGTCTGATCAGGCTGGATAAAGCAGGGCACGTTGATCTGACGAGCCAGGATGTCCAACTGGCGGGCCGCAGCCGGCCGGTGGACGTCGACCGATGTCAAAAGGGGCTTCTTCCCTTTTTTCTTCAGCATCAGGGCCAGCTTGGCGGCGGTTGTCGTCTTGCCGGCGCCCTGCAGGCCGTAGAGCATGATCACCGTGAAACCGGTCGGCGAGACCGCCAGCCGGCTTACCTTGTCTCCCAGAATATCGACCAGGGACTCGTGCACGATCTTGACGATCTGCTGGCCGGGTGTCAGCGAGCTCATGACGGCGCTGCCTTTGGCTTTCTCGGATATTTCGGCAACCAGGTCCTTGACAACCTGCAAATGCACGTCGGCTTCGAGCAGCGCCAGGCGGATCTCGCGCATCATCGTGCTGAGGTCCTGTTCGCTGATCCGAGTCTTGCCGCGCATGCGGCCGACGATTGCCGACAGTTTTCCGGTCAGTCCGTCTAATACAGCCATGATCGCCTCCTAAAGCAGTTCTAGTAAATGGACTATGATTCCCCGTGCCTGCCCGGTCTGTCCGTCATCGAGTGCACGCAGCGCCGTCTCGAGACCATCGCGCTGCTGGCGGAAACGCTCGAGCAGATTGAGCTTCGCCTCATACTGGTTCAGGCTTTCCAAGCCCTGGTGCAGCCGGTCGTGGACCGCTTGGCGGCTGATGCCGAGCTGTTCAGCAATCTCGGCCAGCGAGTAATCGTCCAGGTAATAGCGTTCCAGGATGTCGCGGGCGCGGTCAGAAAGCAGCTGCCCGTAAAAATCCAGCAGCAGCCCCGTGTCGATCCTGATGCGTTCCAGTTCGGTCAAATCGTTCATGCCGCCCATCATAACAGACGGCAGCTCATCCTGTCAAGTATATTAGCTTGACAGACTGGAGGACGCGATCAGCTGTCCGCGGGCAGCAGGGCGTCGACAAAGGCGTCCGGATCAAAGTCGGTCAAATCATCGAGACCTTCGCCCAGTCCGGCCAGCACCAGGGGGGTTCGGGTCTGGTGGGCGACCGCGATGGCGACGCCTCCCTTGGCGTTTCCGTCCAACTTGGTGATCGCCAAGCCGGTGACGGCGGCCACATCGCGAAAAACCTTGGCCTGTTGAACCGCGTTCTGTCCGGTGGTGGCATCGATCACCAGCAGGGTTTCGCAAACGGCGTCCGGCGCTTCACGGGCGATCACGCGCCGGATCTTGCCCAGCTCGTCCATCAGGTTCTGCTTGTTGTGCAGCCGACCGGCCGTGTCGACGATCAGCACATCGGCACGGCGCGCCCGGGCGCCGCTGATCGCGTCGAAGACAACCGCGGCCGGGTCGGCGCCGACCTGGTGCGCGACCACCGGCGTCCCGGTCCGGTCGCCCCAGTGGCTCAGCTGCTCGATCGCCGCGGCCCGGAAGGTGTCGGCAGCAGCCAGCATCACCTTCAAGCCGTCCTGGCCGAAGCGATGGCAGAGCTTGCCGGCTGTCGTCGTCTTGCCGGTTCCGTTGACACCGACCATCAGCAAGATGGTCAGCGCGCCCTTCTGGGGCCGGAGCAGGCGCGGATCGCCCAGGATGTCCCGCAAGATCGCGCGCAGCGCGGTCATGACCGCCGCACGGGAGCTGTCACCCTCCGCCTTGATACGCGCCTTCAGCCGCGCGAGGATGTCCTCGGCGGCCGCCATGCCGACATCGGCCTGAACAAGCAGCATTTCCAGCTCGTCCAGCATGTCGTCGTCGAAATGCCCCATCGAGGCGGCGATCCGGTTGAAGCCGGAAGTCACGAAGTCGCGGGTTTTTTTCAGCCCGCGGCGGAATGTATCGAGTAAGCCCATTTGAATGTGTCCTCCTCCAGGTCAGTCTGTCAACTGCATGGACAGGATGCGGGAAATGCCCCGTTCCTGCATGGTGACGCCGTAGAGGCGGTCAGCGGCTTCCATCGTGCCCTTGCGGTGGGTGACGAGGATGAACTGCGACGCCTGGGCGTACCGGCGGATATAGGTCGTAAAGCGCATCACGTTGGCGTCGTCGAGCGCGGCTTCAACTTCGTCAAGAACGCAAAAAGGCGTCGGGCGCAGCTTGAGGATGGCAAACAGCAGCGCGATCGCCGTCAGGCAGCGTTCTCCGCCTGACAGGAGCAGGAGGTTCTGCAGCTTTTTGCCCGGCGGCTGGGCCTTGATCTCGATGCCGCAGGACAGCACGTCCTGCTCGTCCTCGAGATTGACTTCGGCCGTCCCGCCGCCGAACAGCTCGCTGAAGACCTGGCTGAAATTCTCGTTGATGCGGTAAAAATGGCTGACAAACTGCGCTTTCATCGCTTCCGTCAGCTCGCCGATCACCCGGGTCAGCTGGTGACGTGCCTGCTCGATGTCGTCACGCTGTCCGCCCAGGAAGGTGCAGCGTTCCCGAACCGCGGTAAATTCGTCGATGGCGGCCAGGTTGACCGGACCTAGCGTTTTGATTTCATTTTTCAGGCTGTTGACGCGACGGGTCAGCTCGCCCCGGTTTAGATCCGCCTGGCGCCAGGCCGCAGCCTGGTCTGCGGTCAGCTCGTAGGCTTCCCAGAGCCGGTTCTTGGCGTCGTCAACCAGGCCTTCGATACGTTCCTTGCGTGACTCGATGCGGCTGATCTCGCCTTGCAGCGCCGAAATCCGGCCGGTGGCCTTTTCCAGGCTGTCGTAGAAATCCTCTTGCTGCGCCTCGAGACGTCTCTTCTCCTCGCTGATCGCCCGAACCTCGTCGGCCAGGTTCGAACCGCTGCGCTGCAGGGTCTCGATTTCTTGGCTGCATGCGGCTTTTTGCAAAATCAGCCGCTCGATCTCATCTTCGCCTTCTGTCTGCTCGCGGCGGCGGCGCTCGAGCCGGTTCTGCTGGCCGGTCCGATCCTGTTCGATGCGCGCGATCAGTTCGGCGGCCGCCTGCAGCGATTCCTCGACCGACTGCAGCGAAACGCGCCACTGGGTGATCTCCTCGCGCAAATCGTCGCGCAGCTCGCGTTCGGCGCGGCTGTCGCCTTCCTGGCGGGCAATCCGTTCCCGGATGCTCTCCATGTCCGTCTCCATCTGACGGATGCGCTGGCCGGTGGCCTGGCTGTCGGCCTCGATGCGCTCGGACTGGGCCTGCAGCTGGCCGGCCTCGTCCTGGAGCAGCTGATGCCGGGCCCTGGCCTTTTCGGATTCGTCATGAAGCGAAGCCAGGCGGGCTTCTTCACGGACGCGAAGGTGCGACAGATCAAGCAGCTGCCGATCGGACTCCTGCACGCTGCGGGCCAGTTCCTGCAGCAGGCCTTCCCGCTCGTGCAACTGGTTTTCGGCATCTTTGATCTGCCTGGCGATGCGCTGGTTGGATGATTCCAGCTCGTCGATTTCGCGCTGGCGGCCCAGAAGCCCGCCCTGCTGGCGGCGCTGGAAGCCGCCGGTCATGGAACCGCCTGGGTTCAGGACATCGCCTTCGAGGGTCACGATCCGGCAGGCATAACGAATGCGCCGGGCCATGTCGATAGCCTGGTCCAACTGGTTCGCGACCACGACCCGGCCGAGCAGGAAGTCGACGACCGGCGCGAGATCCGCGTCCGCCTCGACCAGCGTGGCGCCCAAACCGATAAAACCCGGCATTTTGCTGACCTGGGACAGCAGATGGTTTTCCAGCCGGCGGCCCTGGATCGCCTGGAGCGGCAAAAATGTGGCCCGGCCGGCCCGGTTCTGCTTCAGGGTGGCGATCAGGCGCGAGGCGGTCTCCTCTGTATCTGTCACAATGTTCTGAACGGCACCGCCCAGGGCGGTCTCGATCGCCAGCTCATAACGCCTGTCAGAACGCAGCAGGCTTCCGACGCTGCCGCGGATGCCGCGGGCAAATTCCGGGTCCTGGTCGGCCTGGGCGAGCAGACGCTTGACGGCCTCGGCATACCCTTCATGGCTGCGTTCCAAATCTTGCAGCGTCTTGTGGCGGTAGACCTGGTTGCGCAGCGTCTGGCGGCTTTCCTCCAGGCTGCGCGACAGCTCGTTGCTTTCCCGGCGCACCTCGTCCAAACGGGCGGACTGGTTCCGGTTCGTCTCCTGCAAGGTCGCCGTTTCGTTGTTCAGCCGGTCCAGCTCCGCCTGGGTCTCCTCCTGCAGCAGCTGCAAGCGGTCGATGTCGCTCAGGATTTCCTGCTGATCCAGCAGGACCGCCTTGCGCCGGCCTTCGACCAGGCTCTTCTGCCCTTGGGTCTGCCCAAGCATGGCGCGTTGGCTGTAGGCGGACTCGAGCAGTTGGTCGAGTGTGACCTTGTCCTTTTCGATCCGTTTCTCGGCGGCGTCAAGCGACGCCATCAGGTCCTGCATACGCGTTTCGGCATCGCTGAGACGATTCCGGTAAACGGTTTGCTGCTGCTCGAGCTTGGCCGCTCTGCCGCGCCGGCTTTCCAGCTCGGCGGAAAGGCCCTCCAGACTGCCGGTCAGTTCGGCTTCCTCATGCGCGGCGGTCTCGCCCTGCTCGCGCAGATGCCGGATCCTGGCGTCATGCAAGGCCAGTTCGCCCTGCAGCTGGGTGATCTGCTGGCTGAGTGAGCCCAGCTCGTTTTGTTTTTCGGCGGATGAGGTCTCAAGGTCGTGCAGCCGGCGGGCGGTCTGCTGGTTTTCCTCGCGAAGTTCGGTCAGGGCCCGATTGGCGTCGGCGAGGTCGTCGATGACCAGTTGCTTTTCCTGCTCGGCCTCGCGCAGCTTCTCGCTTTGCTGGTCCAGGCTGTCCAGGATCAGGGCCGTCTCGCCCCGTTTCAGCTCGTCGCTGAGCTGAAGGAAGCGCTGCGCGGATTCGGCCTGGGCGGACAACGGCTCCAGGCGGCTTTCCAGTTCCAGGATCAGGTCGTTGATGCGCAGCAGGTTCTGCTCGGTTCCCTCGAGCTTGCGCTCCGCCTCTTCCTTGCGAGTTTTGTACTTGACGATGCCCGATGCTTCCTCGAAAATGCGCCGCCGATCCTCCGACCGGTGGCTCAATATCTCGTCGACGCGCCCCTGGCCGACGATCGAGTAGCCGTCGCGGCCCAGTCCGGTGTCCATGAACAGCCGGGTAATGTCGCGCAGGCGGCAGACCGTCTTGTTGAGCAGGTACTCGCTTTCGCCGGAGCGGTAGAGCCGGCGCGTGATCTGGACCTCGGTGTATTCCAGCGGCAGCTGGTTGTCGCTGTTGTCGATGATCATGGTGACTTCGGCAAAGCTCATCGCCCGGCGCGACTGGGTGCCGGTGAAGATGACGTCCTCCATGCGCGATCCGCGCAGCGTCTTGACGCTTTGCTCGCCAAGAACCCAGCGGATGGCGTCGGTCACATTGGATTTGCCGCTCCCGTTGGGTCCTATGATGGCCGTTACGCCCTCGTGGAATGTGATGGTTGTCCGTTCCGGAAAAGACTTAAAGCCTTGTATTTCCAGAGCTTTCAGGTGCATGTTCTATCCCCCGGCGTTATCTGTCGGTTTCGGTGAACAGCCCTCGCGATTGCAGTCAAGTTTGTCGAGCGCATCCCGGGCGGCCTGCTGCTCCGCTTCTTTTTTGCTGCAGCCGGTGCCGGTGGAAATGAGCTGGTCGTCGACCAGAACTCCTGCGGTAAAGACGCGTTCGTGCACGGGACCGGATTCGTCCAGGGTCTGGAAACGCAAGGTGCTGTTGCCCCGCGTCGCCTGCACCAGTTCGAGCAGGCGGCTCTTGTAATCATACACCAGATCACCGGCCAGCGCCAGTTGCAGCGGCTCGTCGAGCAAGTCAAGAATCCGGGATCGGGCCACGTCGTAGCCGGCATCCAGGTAGATCGCGCCGAATATCGCTTCGACCGCGTTGGACAGGTTGGACGGTTTGCCGCGCCCGCCGGTCGCCTCTTCGCCCCGGCCCAGCAGCAGCAGGTCGCCGAGACTGATTTCATCGGCGAGCAAGGCCAGGGTCGTCTCCCGGACCACCAGGGCGCGAGTTTTGGTCATGGTGCCCTCATCGTGCCGCCGGGTATGGCGAAAGAGCGCGTCGCTGACCGCCAGGTCAAGGACCGCGTCTCCAAGAAATTCGAGCCGCTCGTTGTCCCTGATGTTTTCAGCGCGGTGTTCGTACGCATACGTGGAGTGCGTCAGGGCTTCCAGCAGCAGCTGCCGGTTTGTAAACCGGTGCCCGATGGACTGCTCAAGCCGCTCAAGGAGGGAATCGGACAGCGCCTGGCTTCCCAACGCGGCGGCGGCGCGGCCCGGCGGTGAGAAAAAAAGCCCCCGGAGGGGCTTTGAATCAAGCATTGTTCTTGATGAAGTCCACAGCGTCCCCGACCGTTTTGATCCGTTCGGCTTCTTCATCCGGGATCGATATGCCGAATTCCTGTTCCATGGCCATGACCAATTCGACGATATCGAGCGAATCGGCGTTAAGATCGTCGATGAAATTGGAATCCATGCTAACGGCGTCGGCGTCGACACCCAGTTGATCGACCAAAATGCTGCGGACACTTTCAAAAATGCTATCGGTTGACATGCAATTACCCTCCTGTATATCGGCCTTCTGAGCTCTCTATTTCCCAGCGGCGTTGAGCATATCATAGTTTTATTTGATTATCAAGGAATTGTCAAGTGTCAAGAAATAAATTCACTTTTTCTTCATTTTCCGCAACTTCGGGCTGCCGTCAGCCGCGGATCATGGAGCGGTTGGCCAGCAGGTACTGCAGGCCGCTCAGGACTGTCAGGAGCACGGAGATGAAAAGAATGCTGTCGCCGACGGTTCTGAACCAGCTTCCGGTGACCATGAGGATAAAGGGTTCGATCAGGATAACCAGGATGGCGATGACCTGGGACACCGTCTTGGCCTTGCCCAGGTTGCCGGCCGGAATGACTTTGCCGTGCTCGGCAGCGATCAAACGCACACCCGTGATAATGAACTCACGGATGATCACGACAATCGTGACCAGCGCGTGGACGCGCCCCAGCTGGACCAGGGCGATCAGGGCCGAGACGACCAGCATCTTGTCGGCGATTGGATCGAGAAATTTGCCCAGGGTTGTGACCAGGTTGCGTTTGCGGGCGATGTGTCCGTCGGCCAGATCGGTGATCGAGGCCAAGCCGAACAGCACGAAGGCGATCAGGCGGCCGGTCGTAAGCAGGAAATCATTCCAACCCAGCCAAAACGGCCGGTCGGGCATCGGCAGCAGGAAGATCAGGATCAGCGGAATCAGCAGGATCCGCAGGACTGTCAATCGGTTGGGCAAATTCACACGACCGTCACCCCTGTCATCTCGTAAGCATCGGCGTCGACCAGCCGGACGCGACAGACCTGGCCCAACCGGATATCCCCATCAGATGCGGCGACATAGATGACGGGATCAACATCAGGCGCTTCGCCGTAGCTGCGGCCTATGTAAAATATACCACGATCTTCAACAGATTCAAGCACCACCTCGACCACTTGCCCGATCCGGCCGGCGGACGCCCGGGCGGCGATCTTCTGCTGCAGCTGCATCACCTGACGCTGGCGCCTCCTGGCGGTCTGGTGGTGGACGCGCGGCCGCATGGTGTAAGCGGCGGTCCCCTCTTCAGGCGAATAGACAAAGCAGCCCAGGCGATCGAAGCTGAGTTCGTCGAGCAGCTTCAGCAGCTCGTTGAACGCCTGCTCGGTCTCCCCCGGAAATCCGACCATCACGGTTGTGCGCAAAACGATGTCCGGGATCGCCCGGCGCAGCCTGGCGACCACCGCGCGGATATCCTTGACCCGGTCATGACGGTTCATCCGGGCCAGCACCGCGTCGGAACCGTGCTGGATCGGCATGTCGAGATAGTGGGCGATCTTGTCTTCCCCGGCCATCGCCTCGATCAGGTCGTCGCTGACTCCGTCGGAATAGGTGTAAAGGATGCGCAGCAGCCGCAGTTCGGGAATGCGGCAGATGGCGCGGGCCAGTTCGGGCAATCGCCGGATGCCATAGCGGTCGAGCCCGTAACGACCGGTATCCTGGGCGATCAGGATCAGCTCCCCGTGGCCGCTGGCCGTCAGGCGCCGGGCCTCAGCGATGATATCTTCGAAGGGCCGGGAACGAAACGGTCCGCGGATGCCGGGGATCGCACAGTAGGCGCAGTGGTTGGAACAGCCCTCGGCTATTTTTATGTAGGCATAGTTTGCGGGTGTTGAGACCGCTCGTGTGATATTCAAGTGATCCAGGCTTCCGGGCGCACCGGGCTTGATCCAGTCGGCGCAGCCTGCGTCGAGACGCGCCAGCAAGCCGGCGATTTGGCCGTAATCCGCCGTTCCCAAAACGGCGTCCACTTCGGGCAGCGACCGGTTGATCTCGTCGGCGTAGCGCTGGGACAGGCAGCCTGTCACCACAAGGCGGCGTGCCCGTCCGGACGGCTGCTTGTATTCTGCCAGGCGCAGGATGGCCTCAATCGATTCCTGCTTGGCGCTGGCGATAAAGCCGCAGGTGTTGATCACCAGGACATCGGCCCGTTCGGGCGCTGAAACCGCGGTCCAGCCGCTGTCTTTGAGAATCTGGCTCATGCATTCGGCATCGACCGCGTTTTTGGCGCAGCCAAGAGAAAGCAGATAGAACTGCCGGGAAACCGGATCGGGATTAGAAGAAATACTAGTCAAACAACCGCACCTTCCGCATGCTGGATTCAGGCAATGCCTGCTGTTCATCATGCCTGAAGGGGCGGTTGCTTGTCAATGGCGGCGGAGCAGTTCCTCGATCAGCTCGCTGTCGAATCCGCGGCTGCCGAGCAGTCTGGCGATGCGCATGAACAATCGGCGTTTTTCAGCAGGCGGCGTATCGGCGGCCCGCAGGTGCTTGAGTTCCGGCGTGAAACGCGTGTCGAGCAGATCGCGGGCCAGTTCGCGGTCGGTCAGGGTTTCATCGAGCGCCGTATCGACGGCATCATGGGCGAGCCCTGACTGCAGCAGGCGCTGGCGCAGGGCAAAGTGCGATTCGGCCTGGCGCCCGCGGCGCTGACGCGCCTGGCGCCGGGCAATGGCCAGATCGTCCAGGTAGCCTTCATCGGCGAGCTCGCGCACCACCTCGCGGACGATGTCGTCGTCATAGCCTTCGTCACGCAGCCGCTGGGCCACGCGGCCGGACGGTTTTTTGGCCAGCCCCAGAAAGGAGATGGCTTCAGAACGGGCATCCTGCAGCCGACGCCGCAAGGCCCGTTCTTCATCGCTCAGCCCCTCAACCTTCAAGTCCGAGGATATCTTCTTCATTTTCTCCAGTTTCCGTTGTTTCCGATGTGACCGGCTCGGGTGCGAACGTGGCACGCACCTGCTGCTCGATCTCGGCGCGGATGTCGCTGTTGGCTTTCAGGAACAAGCGGGCGTTGTCGCGCCCCTGACCGATGCGCTGACCCTTGTACGAGAACCAGGCGCCGCTCTTGTCGACGATGTCCTGGACGACCGCCATATCGAGGATGCAGCCTTCCTTAGAGATGCCTTCGCCGTAGATGATGTCGAATTCGGCTTCGCGGAACGGCGGCGCGATCTTGTTCTTGACCACCTTGACGCGGGTCCGCGAACCGACGATGTCCGAGCCATTGCGCAGCGTCTCGATTTTTCGCACATCGAGCCGGACCGACGAATAGAATTTCAGCGCACGGCCGCCGGGCGTGGTTTCCGGATTGCCGAACATGATGCCGACCTTCTCGCGCAGCTGGTTGATGAACACGGCGACGGTGCTGGACTTGCTGACCACGCCGGCCAGCTTGCGCAGCGCCTGCGACATCAGGCGAGCCTGGAGCCCGACATGGGCGTCGCCCATCTCCCCGTCGATCTCGGCCTTCGGCACCAGGGCGGCCACCGAGTCGATGACGATGATGTCGACCGCGCCGCTGCGGACGAGCGCTTCCGTGATCTCCAGGGCCTGCTCGCCGGTATCGGGCTGCGACACGATCAGGTTGTCGATGTCGACGCCCAGCTTGCCGGCATAGCGCGGGTCGAGCGCATGCTCGGCGTCGATAAAGGCCGCCGTACCGCCGGCCCGCTGGGCTTCGGCGATCATGTGCAGGGCGACCGTGGTCTTACCTGACGATTCAGGGCCGAAAATCTCCACGATGCGGCCGCGCGGTATGCCGCCGACGCCGAGGGCCAGGTCAAGCGACAAGGCGCCGGTCGGGATCACCTCGACCTGGATGTGGGCCCGCTCCCCCATCTTCATGACCGCGCCTTTGCCAAACTGCTTTTCAATCTGGCTGAGCGCCGCGTCCAGTGCCCGCTCACGGTCGGATGCGCTTTTTTGGCTGACATCCTGGCTGGATTTTCCTGATACTCGATCTGATCGTGCCATAGTTACCTCCAGAATAGAACAATCGTTCCTTTATGCCTATTATAGCTGTCGCGGCCGTCTCCGTCAAGGCTAACGTACCGCCAAAAATAGTCAAACGGTTCGCCTGATGAAACGGCCGGCCGCCTGTTTGATTTTTTCCAGGGCCGAACGGGCTTCGATCATGCGCAGATACCAGGCAACGGCCAGGTAGGCGCCGAGGCCGGCCAGGGCGCGCAGGCCATACCAGACCAGCTGCCAGAACTTGGCAGACGGCTGCCAGGGCAGTTTGTCCAAAAGCAGGACGGCT